>Ga0181379_1001008_pt1 | contig 13419 bp, 25 predicted proteins | sample 2SPOviralmetaG_FD_130115 | JGI IMG/M metagenome (GOLD analysis project Ga0181379, IMG submission 130115) | Marine viral communities from the oligotrophic San Pedro Time Series (SPOT) site, San Pedro Channel, CA, USA - 2 SPOT_SRF_2009-07-10 | ecosystem: Environmental > Aquatic > Marine > Strait... | reverse complement strand
AGCAATACTAATGGCACAATTACCAGCACGGTCAAGGCAAATACTGACTACGGTTTTTCGATTACCACCTATACTGGCAACGGCACTAACGGGGCTACGGTTGGTCTTGGATTAGATACGCCAGATTTAATTTTATTTAAAAGCAGAAACGGTACTAACAAAGGCTGGCCTGTTTTTGTTAATGCAATATCTACCGATGGCAGAAAGCTTCGCCTTGATTCTACAAACGCGCTGGACTCTGGAACTTCTGAGTGGCCTACAGTAGCTAACACAGCCACTACATTTAGATTAGGCTCTGGCACTTTTGTTAATGAAAATGGAAAGAACTTCGTAGCATACGCTTGGAAATCGGTGGCTGGCTACTCATCTATCGGTACATACAGCGGCACAGGCGCGTCTAACAATGTTGTTACGTTTGGTTTCCGTCCAGCTTTTGTTATGTTTAAGCGCACTGATTCCACAAATAACTGGCAAATGTATGACACTACACGAAGCCCATCAAATCCTGTGAATGACATCCTGTTCGCAGATACCAGCGGTGCAGAAAATGTTGACATAACAGGAAATAATTTTGATGTCACTGACACTGGCATTGTCATAAATAATACATCCGGCGCACAAAACGCCTCCGGCGGTACATACATCTATATGGCATTTGCCGACACACGCGAAGCAGCGTTCTGGAAGGATGTGTCAGGGCAGGGCAACAACTGGACGCCTAACAACCTAGACTATCGTGATAGCTTGCCTGACAGTCCGGCGAATAACTTTGCTGTGGGCAATCCACTTAAATCATTTAACGGCGGCGGCGGCAGTCCGATGGTTTACTCAGAAGGTAACCTAAAGTTATCAAGACCTTCTGGAGCTACCGGATGGGCTTCATCTTACGGCACTATGTCTGTATCGTCTGGAAAGTGGTTCTGGGAAGCTATGTGTTTCCACGGTGGTAGTGCTGACAATGTTATTGGTATTCACGAAGCAAATACATCAATGTTTCAAATTGTTGGATATTCTGGAGATCCTACTGGATATGGATATAATAAAGCTGGAAACAAGTTAAACAATAGCACTGGTTCGGCTTATGGTGCTACTTACGCCAACGGAGATGTAATCGGTGTTGCGCTAGATATGGACGCTGGTACAGTTGCGTTTTATAAGAATGGAGCATCACAAGGCACTGCATTTACTGGTTTGTCTGGTGACTTTATTGCTGCATTTTCAAGCACCAATTCGTCTAGCGATGAAGGTTTTTGGATTGCCAACTTTGGACAAGACAGCACTTTCGCTGGCGCAAAGCCAATGGGTGCTTACACCGATGACAGCGAACTTGGCAACTTTCAGTACCAGCCAGCGGCGGGTTTCAAATCCTTGTGTACCGCGAACCTTCCAACGCCTAGCATTGTGGATGGGTCTGAGTATTTCGATACGGTTCTGTTTAACGGTACAGGCGCAAACCAAACAATCAGCGGATTTAATTTTCAGCCCGATTTTGTATGGAACAAGACCCGCAATGAAGCTAGACATCACACTCTAAACGATAGTGTTCGTGGCGGCGGTCATCTTAAATCTTCAAACACAGACCCAGAAGGCGCAACCACTATATCTGCCTATAATTCTGACGGATATGACTGGGTATATAACGCCCCTAACAACTGGTACACAGGTAGCGCAACAGTAGTGTCGTGGGCGTGGAAAGCTGGCGGCACAGCGGTCAGCAATACCGATGGCAGCATTACGTCACAGGTGTCCGCGAATACTGAGGCAGGGTTTTCGATTGTGTCGTATAGTGGTGTTGGCGCATCTTCCGGTGCTACAGTGGGACACGGCTTAAACAAATCCCCTGAACTAATACTGCCAAAGAACAGAGGTGACATTGGTAGTTGGCACGGTTATCACTCTGCACTAGGTGGCACTAAAGGTATTTTGCTGAACTCAACAAATGCAGCTTCAACTGATGCTGGGTTTTGGAACAATACAAACCCAACAAGTTCTGTCTTTACAGTAGGAACTTATAACGTATTTGATTACGACTATATAGCCTACTGTTTCCATTCAGTCGAAGGCTACTCAAAGGTCGGCAGCTACACCGGCAACGGCAGCACAGATGGGCCGTTTATTTTCTTAGGTTTCCGGCCAGCTTTTGTGCTAGTGAAAAAGTCCAGTGCTACTGGAAAATGGGTTTTGATGGATACAAGCCGTGGACTATACAACGTCATGTCCGGTACAAATGCTTTGTATCCACATCTTGCAGATGCAGAAGGCACAGACCCTAACAACAGGGAACTAGATTTCTTGTCCAACGGATTTAAAGTACGAAACGCAGGAGGTGATGCCAATGGTTCGGGTGCCACTATTATCTACCTCGCCTTTGCCGAAACGCCTTTTAAACTTGCTAACGCCAGATAGGAGATACCAATGGCATATAAATACTCAGGTCGTATTATCCGCGCTGGCAAGGCGTGGACAGACAATGACGGAATACAGCACCCAGCCAACTGGATGTTGTGGGATGACTCAACCAAAGCAGCCAAAGGGCTAGTCTGGGAAGATGACCCAGCCAGCTTTGATGCTCGGTTCTACTGGTCGGCTGGTGTGGCTAAAGCACTGGATGATGTGAATGAGGTTGACGATGATGGTAACGCTATCAACGATGCTGATGGCAACCAGATAGTAACGCTTGGCCTCAAGTCACAAGCCATTGCCACAGTTAAGGCACAGGCTGGCGGCTTGCTAGCCCCGACAGACTGGATGGTTATCAAGGCATCTGAGGTTGCAGACTACTCATTGCCGACAGACGTTGCCACATATCGCGCGGCAGTACGCACAGCCAGCAACACAATCGAGGCAGCTATTACCAACGCGGCTGATCTTGCTGCGTTTATGGCTTTGTATGATGTGCCTGTTGATAGTGATGGCAATCCTACTGGCAACGCACCGATCAATGATTGGCCTGAGACAATTTAATGGGCAAACCAACCGCTGCATCTGTACAGGCACAGATAGATACACATGAGGCTGTATGCGCCGAACGCTGGAAAGAAACTATCCTGCGTATTAAACGCATTGAACACATTATGATTGGTACTGCCGGTACTATGATTCTGCTTTTGTTAAGCGTAATTTTGCGAGGATGACATGGTAGTTGCTGAAGTGCTTACTGGTATTGCACTTGTGCAGCAATCCGTAAAATTTATTAAAGAAAATATTAGCACTGCTCAAGACATAGGGCAGATAGCCAGCCAGATAGACGATTTGTTTGCTGGTGAAAAACAGGTGCAGCAAGCTAGAGCTAAGAAATCTGGCACTGGTTTGGGCGACCAGTTTGGTGTTAACACTGTAGCTAAAGAAATCATTGACGCTAAGATTGCAGCAGAGAAGCTACAAGAAGTAGCGACTATGGTTGATATGCGGTTTGGTCATGGCACTTGGGCTGGAATTATAGCTGAGAGAGCCAAGCGTATTCAAGAGGCCAAAGAAGCAGAGGCTATAGCTAAACGCAAGCAAATACAGGAAGCTAAAGAGTTTGAAGAAGTGATGAAACAGGCCGTTCTCATTGGGTCAGTTATTGTTATAGCAATTGGTTTGTTTGTTTTTTTGATGGTTAGTGTAGCAAAGGCGTTTGTCATATGATTACTGTTGAGCAGTTTCTTAAATGGAAAGTCTTGCCTAGATGTATGATGCTTGCATCTACGGTTATGTCATGGCGTTGCGCTGAATGGTTTATGCAATTAGATGCACCAACTGCTAGTCAGTCAGCATTTGTTTCTGTAGTTATGGGCGTGATGACAGGTGTCTTTGGCATTTGGATGGGGCATGAACATAAGGGCGAAGCCAAATGAAGAACGCAGCCACAAGATTGAATGAAGCTAGTGAGGTTACTATTCCTCTCCGCAATCTTATTAGCATGATTGCTTTTACTGGTGTTTCTGTCTGGGTTTACTTTGGATTGGTAGAGCGTATTGCTTTTCTTGAACACAATCTTGAGTTGACCATGCAAGAGGTAGAAGAAAACGACAATTGGATTGATGAGTTTGAGCCACCGAAATCTGTACAAGACACAGTTAAAAAGATGCAAGAATTAGAAATTGAAATAGCTAGAATAAAACTAATGCTTGAGGCTAAATAATGTGGCAAGCGCTAGTGACAGCTTGTTTCATAGCAAACATGGAACAGTGTGTAGTTCTGGAAGCGCAGCAATGGTTTGAAACTGAGGCCAGATGTAAGGCCAGAGCGTTAGAGATGGCTGGTGATGTGAACAGGTACATGAGATCACACAAACCAGTTAGATATGAGTGTCGAAAACTAGCGGGTGGGATGTTAACAAGATGATGTGGGGTATGCACAATCACACAACTAAGGCACAGGCTTTAGCAAATAGGAGAAGGCAAAATGTTGCAAGCATTGATAGGGCCAGTGACAGGATTACTGGACAAGTTCATAGAGGACAAAGATCAGAAGAACAAGTTAGCCCACGAACTAGCGACAATGGCAGACAACCATGCCCAGGAACTAGCGAAAGGCCAGCTGGCGATAAATGCTGAAGAAGCCAAGTCAAGAAACCTGTTTGTGGCGGGCTGGCGGCCTAGCGTTGGCTGGTGCTGTAGCCTGGCTTTATTCGCTCACTTTTTAGTGTTCCCCACAATGGATGTGGTGACTGCCTACATGGGTATCGAGGCAGTGGCTTACCCATCTTTTGATATGGACAGCCTGATGACTGTGCTGTTAGGCTTATTAGGGCTTGGGGGTATGCGTAGTTTTGAAAAAGCGAAAGGGTTAACAAAATGAAACGTCCTGGACTTTGGGCCAACATCCATGCCAAGCGCAAACGGATTAAGGCCGGCAGCGGGGAGAAGATGCGTAAACCTGGGCAGCCTGGCGCACCCACTGCATCAGCTCTAAAGAAAAGCGCCACTAAGAAAATGAGGAAAGCGTAATGCCATACGGTAAAGGAACTTATGGGTCAAAGGTGGGGCGTCCATCAAAGGATGATAAGAAAAACCCAAAGCTGCGTAAAGCAGCCCTGGCTAAAATGAAAAAGGGCAAGTGATGAATCTGTCAAAGAACTTTACGTTAGCTGAGATGGTCAAAAGCCAGACAGCTGAACGTAAGGGGTTGTCCAATGAGCCTGATCCAGAACAAGTGTACTCGATGGCCCAGCTCTGTGAGAATATTCTGCAGCCGGTTCGCAATGAGTTTGGCTCGTTCCTGGTTTCATCTGGGTTTCGTTCTGGAGAACTTTGCGTAGCCATAGGCTCAAAAATTACCAGTCAACACGCCAAGGGTGAAGCGGCTGATTTTGAGGTGGCCGGCGTGGACAACTATGACCTGGCTGTTTGGATCGAACAGAACCTGGCTTTCGATCAGCTCATACTTGAATGTTACACCGGCGGCAACACTGGCTGGATCCATTGCAGTTATGTAGCTGAAGGTAATCGGGGCGAGACTCTCACCTATGACAAGGTGAACGGCTATAGAACCGGCCTAATAAAGTAAAACCCCAGCCGTTAAGCTGGGGTCTGTTGTTATGGCAGGACAGTCAGGGCGTTCTTTAATCCCTTGGCCCGTTGTATCCACCCTCGCCGCTCGATGGCGGCCAGGTGTTTTGCGATGTTCGACTCGCTGGTCTGGAAATGAGCAGCCATTTCTTTTTGTGTTGGACTCACGCCAGCTGACATATTGTGAGCCTGGATAAAGTCAAAGATGTTGCGCTGCTTTTCTGTTAGCCCTGCTTTCATTGTGATGCTCCAAGTGCTGCCAGGTTTTTCTTGTACGCCTCAGTGATGATCTGCATATCTGCCTCAGACATTTGATCCAGCGTGTCCTGGTTATTCTCACGCAGCTGCCGCAGCATTGTCATGCGTTCCCTGGGCGTCAGCTCTTTACCGCCAGCTGTCTTGGTTGCCTGGACATATGTGGTCATCGCCCTGAGAAACCCATTAGCGAAATCATCCAGGCAAGTTGCCGGATCACCCATGGTCTTGCCAGCGGCAGAAACCATTTGGTATTCGACCAGTGTTTCTTCAGCCTCTGGCTGCTCAACAACAGGCTCTGGCACTTCAACAGTATCTTCCACCACAATTTCAGCTTCCGGCTCTGCCGGAGCTGCTATGGCGTCCAATGGATTGTCCGGCGGCGTCACGTTGACCGGTTCCTTTGGCATGTCCTGGGCCTCTTCCTGGGTGATGATGCCTTTCAACGCATCGGGGAACCCGTCACGGACTGCAAAGCCCCTGGCTCTCATGGCCAGCATCCGGTCTGGGTACTGTGACCAAGGGCCTTGCTTGTTCCATAACCTGGCACGTTTTGCATCAACAACCGAAAATGTCCTGGTTGTTTCCTCGACCTCATCACCGTACCGGCGTTTAACTGTGCAATAAGCGGTCCTGTTATCGCCGTCACCCTCAACCCGCTCCGATACTCCGGCGCATGACGGGTGGTTTTTGACCAGGGCAAGAGCTGCATCGCCATATATGCTGGGCTTCCCATTGATTACCGCAATGTTTTGCAACGCCTGGAGCGGCTGCAGCCCGACCTCGTAACCCCATTGGATGCAAACCAAAACGTCCTGGGGCTTTCGCTGATAATTTTTTGGCACCATTTCCGATTGCGCTAACATCTTTGAGAACTCGATAGCCTCAGTCATATTGGCTGGCGCCAGTGTTGGCAGATTATTCGCCATTATTCATCTCCTTAATTGTGACAGTCTTTTGCCGGATCTCCCGCTCCGGTGTTGCGGCTTTTAATTCGTGGCTGCAGCTGGGACAATTCTCAGCTGGCTTGGCCTTGTATTTACGCATCGGGCACTTGACCTGGTATTGCTTGCCCGTCTTGGCATCGACAACATTGCCGGCGCTGTAGTTGCCCAGGGCGGTCATCAACCTGGTGGCCTCACTGGCCTTGGTTTCTTCTGCCGATTTGATAGCATCGACTGCAGCCTGGTATTGTTTCACTGAGTCGGCCAGGTCAGGGTCCAGCTCGATTGGCGGTTCATCTTCTTTCACCTGGGCAAACCGCTGCACGGCCTCATCAGGTGTTATCGGATCTGGCCAGGTGCCATCCTTCATGTGCTTTTCAAAACTGGCAACCGCTCGTTTGATTGCCGTCTGGGTTTCCACATGACTGCGGAATATGTGCGCTGTTATTTCACGCCCCTGGTGACAAGTAAACAAGATGCCGGCGCCATACCCGTGGCACATCATCCCCGCTTGCAGCTGAATTGGCCCTCGATACAACGGCGGGTCATCAGCTCGCCTGTGAACTGTCGTGAACTTGGCCTCCAAAACCACGGGACAATCCACAAACAATGAGCCGCTTTGTGTCATAACGTAAATATTTTTTGCCGGATCTGTCTTGAACTCGATAGGTTCTTCAAGAGTATACAACCCGTCATCAGTATAATACAGCTCCATCAACGGGTGCTTCTTGGATTCTGTGTGGCTGTGCGTCCCTATCTTGTCAGGGTCCAGGCCGAGCATCCGCATCCCGTGGTCCAGGATTACGTTCTCAGCCTCGGTCCCGATGTCAGCTGGCAAGCTGTCCAGGGGCGGCCGCTCGATGCCCTTGACGCTGTTCCTTGCAGCCTCAAGCACATCATAAGGACTCTGCCAGGGCGAATACCCCAGCCAGGCCGGCATGACACTGCCGGATAAATGGTTATCGGGTGAGAGCTTTGGCATGGTAAAAATCCTTTCCCCACATCACAAGTTGCTGACGGCCACTGCCGCCTTTCTTTTTACGGTCATCCACAATTATCAAACCCTTTTCTTTGAGGGCCTTAAACCTGGGCGTCACGCTGTTGTATCTGTATCCAGGCAGCGCATCACATACCTGGTCAGCGATGCAGCCTCGATCACCAAAGCTGCAGATCGTGTCATAGACCACTTTCTCCAACGCAGTGACGTTGACCGACTCGGCTGCAGCGTGACTGGTTGACGGGTCATCCCGCCTTGCCAGCTTATATGCTGGCGTGTCAAACAAATCATCCATCATTATTTTTACTCCCTCCAATTGTAGTTTTGTACCAATGCTCTGCGTGGGCTTTCCAATCGGCCAGTTTACGCAGCGCAACGATAGTAACATTTTGGCACTCTGCCCGTTCAACTCTGGGCCAGCACGTTGGCTGGATATCCCATGCTGTAAGCGGTACGCCCTCAAACTCGCAGTAATACGGACGCAGTGCAGTCGGGTGGCAGCAATGCAAGATAACCAACCCTGGCATATCATCCCGAACCCATTTACAGTTTCGGCCATTCGGCCCCATGATACCGCGCCACATCAGCTTGCACCAAAATGGGCGATCAATGCCCACCAGGTCCAACTACGGCTAGACTCAACACCGAACATCCAAAGCCAGTCAAACCAGCCAAGGGTGAACAGCATCAGAATAAAAAATCCGATTAAATCATCTTTTGTCATGTTGGTTCCTTCCTCTCAGTCACCATTGCACAACCAGGCAACAACCGTCAAGCTGCCTGGGCGTTTTTAATTATGTTTGAAACGTGTTGTGGCTGCCACTTGGGGCCGTTGATCGTGTCGGGCAATATCGGCTGGTTGTTCCTGTCGATCCGCAACGGTACACGCCAGGCGTTTAGCTCACCGGCGATTGACCGCAGACTGGTATGGCCATAGCCGCGCAGCTTGTCGATCATGGGCATCACCCGCTTGGCGTTGTCCTGGGCCTTGGCCTTGAGAGCTGCACCACCGGCAGCTGCGCCGCGTTCTGGTGTCGGGCTGCCGAGCTTCTTGCGTTTCTTGACCTGGGCTAATCCTTCCCTGGTACGCTTGCTGATCCGGCGTGACTCAAACTCTGCGATGCTGGCAAGCAGCTGGATCGTCAACCGGCTAACGTCAGGGTCATCCATGTTGGGCATATCGAGTGCAACGAACTTGACGTTGCTGTCCATCAGGTTGGCAATGAAAGCCAGGTTACGGGCAAGCCTGTCGAGCTTGGCCACCACCAGGACGGCGCCGGCTTGTTTGCATTGCTCCAGGGCAGCCAACAGCTGGGGCCGGTAATTCTTCCGGCCTGACTCGATCTCGGTCCAGTCACCCACAACGTCATAGCCCTTGGCCTGGCAGAACTCTGCAGTGGCCTGGCGCTGGGCCTCAAGCCCGTTGCCGGCCTCGCCCTGGCTCTGTGTCGAAACACGATAATATAAAACAGCCTTCATGTTACGCGGTTTCCTTTTCGTATTCCCTGGCCATTTCCATTAGTTTTGCAGCATGCCAGAACAAGCAAGAGACATCCTCTTTCTTGGCGCCTTTGTTTCTCATTACCCGCGCTGCTTTGGCGCAAGCCAATGCTGCGTTTTCTAATTCCTGTTCAATCAAAGTCATTATTTTACCTCCGCAAATATTTGGTGAACGATCCACCGCTGCTCATGGGTCATGGCCCAGGTGCGGTTCTTCAGCTCAGTGATAATCTTGGCCGGAGCAGCGTTGCTGCTCTCTGTGCCCTCGATCTCGGCCTGGTTGTCGAGATACCATTTGATAAACTCAAGCATCATGCAGCCCCCGCAAAGTCAAACAGCGGCAATCCAAATGTCGCTGGGTCCTGGCCAGCTGGCAGCACGATCTCGAAAACAAACCTGATCCGCTTTCTCCGGCCCCAGAACTCGGCGAGTGGTTTTGGCCCCCGCTGGTCCATGACTGTCCCGTTAAACAGCGTCTGAGCGTGGCCAGTGGTGACAATGAAATAAAGCTTGTCAGGTTCAGCGTTGCCGGCAGCCCAGGCCCCCAGGGTTGGGTTGTCCATCTTGTAGATACCGAACCCAGGCACCGCTTTACGTTTGACGCCCAGGTGATCGAGCAGCGCGAACATATCTCTGTCGTACATCACGCCCCGCCACCGGCCAGTCCGGCGCTTTGTCATAAACCGCCAGGCATCTTGGAATGGCCGCTGGGCGGCCACCGCGCAAGCCAGGACCGCGCAGCAAGGTTTGCCCTTGCCGAACTCCCAGCCTGGTATTGTTAGAGTCGCTGTCATCTAGTGTCCCCATCCTGCTGCTGTCTCTTGTTTTGGATCACCTTCCCAGGGGTAAGCGTAGGCATAGCTGGCGATCTTAAAACCAGTCGTGTTGATCTTCCGCTTGATTGTGTCACCCCACTTGACCATCGGGTTTGGCACCACATAATCAACACCGGTCACGGCCTCGACACAATCTTTGCCGATCTTGACAACCTCAACCGTGGCAGCTGTCCGGTCCACTACCAGGTAAAAGTCAATGTTGGTCTGGTCATAGCCCCAGCTGGTGTAGTAGATGTCACCGGCCTTGATCTTGTCCCGCATTTTGGCAAGCCGCTCAGTGTCCCGCTGCTTGGCCTGGGCCTTGTGATCCTCGGCTGCCTGGACATCCTTGAAAAACTTGGCAACGTAAGCCTGGGCGTTTTCCAGAGTCGTGAACCGGTAGTGGAAGTCAGGCTTCTGCCGCTTGCCGGCAAACCCCATCACGACATGGTAATTGTCCTTGCCGATCATGTAGCACACTGCGGTGCTGTTTTTGTCAGCGACTCTGACGCCGCCCTTAGGAATATAAAACTCCCGTGTTGGTTTGAATTTAGCCATTATTGAATCTCCTCTTTGATTGCGTCATAGGCTTGCCGAACTTCGATGGGGTCAATGTTTGGCTCGTTATACAAACCAGTGCTGACATAACCCTTACCGAACTTAAACATCATGGGAACCTCGTCACCATCGACAGGGCACTCGTACAAGTTGATCCCTGCGACATTTCCGAGTTTTGTTGGTCCGTTCATCCGTTCAATCTCCTTTTGGTAACTAACCAGTCACCTTGTAAATAGCAATCCGATATCGTACTGTCAATAGCGCAATCGCTTTTTTTTGCGTTTTGACGCACTTTTTTTTGATGAGGGGCAATAAATGGCTAAAACCCGCCAGAAATCAGACGGCCTGGTGAGCTTTTATTTTCGGCTGCCGGCAAGTTTAAGGCAGAAAATAGATGACATGGCAGAAAAAAATATGACCAGCTCGGCCCGTGTCGCAACCGAGTTGATCGAGCTTGGACTCAAGGTCGAGCAGACCATTGATGGAATCACATCAGATGTGGTCCAGGCTGAATCGGATTTGGACAACCATGGACGGGAGCATATCAGCAAATGGCTCAAAAGAAATTGACGGAAGATCAGGACGCGCTGCACGTTGTCGTGCCAGGGCAGCCGGTTGGCAAAGGCCGGCCCAGGTTCGCCAACAATCGGGCATACACACCACTCAAGACCAAGAATTATGAGCATAAGATCGGTGAGGCAGCCAGGCTGGAGATGCAGTTCCAGGGCGTGGATTTAACCGAGCAGCCGGTCAAAATGCACATCCTGGCACAGTTTGAGATACCCAAGTCCTGGCCAAAGTGGAAGCGTGATGCTGCGCTGCTTGGCATTTACACGCCAGGACGGCCAGACATTGACAACGTGGCCAAGGCAGTATTAGATGCGTTCAATGGCATCGTCTACAAGGATGATGCCCAGGTTTATGAGCTGACAGTCAAAAAGACATACGGGCAGCCGTTGATGGTGGCAACGGTGAGCTGGTCTGATGACTGAGTGGCTCGATCACGCCAGGCGTGTTTATGTTGATTGCATCCTCGATGGAATGGGGGTGTTTGCAATAGCAAAGCTCCTGGCGCCAAAAGAGGAAGGACGACAGCAATGGACAGAACCAGAGCTTATTCAAGCAATCGCCAGGCAGCTGCAAGATGAAGCCGGCAACGATCAGAAGCAAAGATCTCAGAAAGTACAGCATCCTGCCAATAAGAGCCGTAAGGGACCAGCGCATAAACCGCTCGGCAGCCCTGACAGTCTTGGCAGCCATCTGTGGCTACACGGACGAGCTGGGCCGAACATTCGTCAGCCAGGCCAGGCTTGCGTCAGATCTCGGCATTTCCAGGCAAGCAGTACAGCGACAGATAAAGAAGCTGTTTGATACCGGCTATCTGGTTTACGCCAGGAAACAGTACAAAGACCAAAGGACCAACACCGTGAAAGTGAAGTACGAACCCGACATCACCAGCGACAAGACAAGCCGCAGCAACTTAACAGCCAAAGAACAAATGGACCTGGCCGAGCGTGAAGCAGGACTGGCTGGTGCAACACTAGAGGTTGCAGCTGCAAAGGGACAGGTGCAACACCAGAGGTTGCATACAGGTGCAACATCTGAGGTTGACACACATGCAACACCAGAGGTTGCACTAAACGAGACACTAACGAGTAACAATAACGATATAAAGGGAGATGCAAAAAGAATAGTGAAGTTGTTTATAGATGCTGCAGAGGCATACGGCACACCCAGGATCTGGAATGAACGTGACGAGCAGCTGGCCGAGTCATGGGTCAGGCAAGGTCTGACCATCCAGCAATGGGGCCAGGTTGTGCGGGATCACTGCGTCTACTGCCAGAAGAACGCCAGGGATCTTGCAAGGGGCCTGGGATACTTCAGTAAGCCGGTCAGTCGTGCCCTGGGCAGCAGCAGCGACCAGGACACACAGAAGATTATCAGCAATGTGGCCAGGAGTCTGCGCCGTGTTTAGTGTCAATGATGCAAACGCTCGTTTGGCCTTGGGATCGAGACACCCGCAATCGCACGGCCAGCCTGGATCAGCGGCAGCCGCCGGCATCGTGTTAACTGAAACCGCGTTAACAAATGGCCACCCCTTGCCCCCCACCCCCACCGCTGTATATATGGGGGTACCACAACAATATTTTCCAGTTTTTCATCAAAAAGGAGTTACCTATGAAAAAGCAGTTTAACTTGGTTCAAGCCAAAGAAATCCAGGGTCGTGACAAGCCTGTGTGGTTAAAGCACGGCCGTGCGTTTCAATCCGAGGACGGCAAGATGCGTATTAAGTTGGAGAGTTTGCCTATACCAAACGCTGATGGTGATATATGGTTAAACTTGTTTGAGGATGATGGGCAGCAGCCTGGTGCTGTTACCCCGCCGAAAGCGGATTATGCGTCTGAGGATAACTTATCGGGGTTTGACGATGACATTAAGTTCTAAGGTTCCGACATTTGAGCAGTTGCGGGATGCGTTGCGTTTGCTCGAAGTTCCAGCTGCGGCGCCTTTGAAGAATCCGTACAGCCGGTTTTATCGTGAACGTGCGATAAATGACCGGACGGTCTTAGCTCGAATACGGGCAAAGGGTGGTCTGAAGAAAAGACACGCCAAGCCCAGCAAGTACAGCTGATGGCAGACAAGCGTCCCCCATTGGGCCGGTTTGGCGGTGTCAAGATGGTCCAGCGGCGTGTTGGCCGTGCTGAGACATTGCACCAGAACAAAGAAGCTGTTGCCCAGGAGTTAATCGCCCTGGGCACGGCGAACATTACTGACATTGTTAATTTGGACGGGACGATCAAAGATTACGATGATATCCCCGAACACGCTTTACGGGCTATTAAAAAGATCAGTGT
>Ga0181379_1001007_pt1 | contig 13427 bp, 13 predicted proteins | sample 2SPOviralmetaG_FD_130115 | JGI IMG/M metagenome (GOLD analysis project Ga0181379, IMG submission 130115) | Marine viral communities from the oligotrophic San Pedro Time Series (SPOT) site, San Pedro Channel, CA, USA - 2 SPOT_SRF_2009-07-10 | ecosystem: Environmental > Aquatic > Marine > Strait... | reverse complement strand
AGATGAAGTCTTTTGCGACCAGGATTCGTAAGGACCAATGCTTAGACCTCAAACCTAAGGTTAGATCTAAAAGATATATAGAGATAGAAGGTGATGGTAAGAAAATCTATGAACGATTGAAACACCATGCCTTAGCTATTGTTGAAGATAGTACAATATCTTTTTCAAATAAACTTACTGAAATTATTAAACTTCACCAGGTCTGTAATGGTTTTACTAAAAACGATGATGGTGAAATTATGCAACTACATAAATCAAAATTAAATGCTTTAGATGAAATTCTTGAAGAGACAGATGGCAAAGTAATAATCTGGGCTAATTATTTATACAACATTCATGAGATAAAAGATTTCTTAACAAAAAAATATGGACAAGATTCAACGGTATGTATTTATGGGGCTGTTGATGTTGAAGACAGACAAGATGCTGTTAAAAGAATTCAAGAGGATGACAAAACAAGATTCTTAGTTGCTAACCCAACTACAGGAGGTTTTGGTCTTACACTAACTGCTTGTAATACAGTTATATATTATTCTAATAATTATAACTTAGAAGTGAGAATGCAATCAGAAGACCGTGCTCATAGGTTGGGCCAAAAAGGCACTGTTGTTTATATTGATATTGTAGCCAAAGGTACATTAGATGAAGCTATAATGAAATCACTTACTAGTAAAGGGCAGATTGCTGCTAAAACATTAGGTGAAGAAGATCTTAAGAGTTGGTTGTTGTAAGTTTATTGTATTGTTCTACTCTCTCTAAAAACTTATCTCCGTATTCTTTTAAATCTGATTCATTTAATTTAAATTCTTGGTATTGAAGGTCTCTTGTACAAATAGATATTACGCCTTGTTCTATTGGTCCATAGTTTTTTGTGTGTGCTAAATAGTAAGCTCCTAGTTGGTATTTATAATCTTCAACCCATTCTTCTTTTTTAGGTCTATTAGATTGTTTCCAGTCTACGATGCTAGGCTTTCCATAAGCAACACAAGATAAATCAGCTGTCCCTGCAAATTTGTTTTCATATTCTAAACTTATTTCGTTACCCCATACTTCATCTATTTTAATATTATCTAAAATAGTTTTAGCCATCATTCTAGGTTTTGTGCCTTCTTCTGTAGCATTGTAATAACCTTGTCCTGTCAAATGATACTCAAGTACTTGGTGCATTTCAGTTCCAATTGCTGATGCTTGTTGCATAATCCTATCTGCTTCAGCATCTCCAACTTTCCTACGCCAATTATCTAAAAATCTTTTATCTTTAGTGGCACTTAATATAGTTGTAACGCTAGGTACTTTTATATTATCAACTAAGTACTTACGTCCTGTGGTGTCTGAGAATCTGTTATAGTGTTTGTAAGGATACTTTTTCAGTAACTTCATTAGTAGTTAATACTACAAATGGTTGGAAAGTACAGCCATAAATATTGCAAACATTCCGCCTACAATAATCTTTTCTATTCTATTTATTCTTTGATCCATTTTATCAATTCTTTCAAAAGTCTGCTTCTGCATTAATCTGCAAATCTTTTCGTGATTATCTATTCTATCTAATGCAGATTTTCTAGCCACGTCTAACTCCTCTTTGTGCTATCGCAGCTCCTGTTGGATCGTTAGGGAACAGTGCTTGGAATGATTGAGGGTTCACTTGTCCGGTAGCCGGTGGTACTGGTGCTGTAGGCGCTTGAGCCACTGGATCTTCAAGTTGTAGGTCAGCCATAATCATAGACTTTTCTTCAGCTTCAACTGGTGCTTCTTCAGCATCAACCATAGCTTCATTCTGTGTAGCTGTAGATAACATATTTACAGCATTAGTATCAGTTTGTAAGTTACCTGAAGTACCTGAGTAATCTTGTGCGAACATAGTTTCAAAATTATTTTTAGGAATTGTGTCTTCGTTATAGTTAGGCGCTGGAACTGAAGCTTGTAATTGTCCCATTCTTTCAGTAATCTCTTCTGGTGTTACAGTTTTAGGATCTACTCTTGGAACATCAGCGTCACTTTCATTTAAATAGTTAACAAGTCTTGCAAATGCTTCTCTTTTTTGTGTAAGGCCAAGTCTACCAACAACGCCTGGCGACTTTAAAATGTTAGCTGCTGTTTGTATGTCTCTACCTTTAAAATATCTTCTTCCAATACCAAGCACTCCTGGTACACCGTTACCTACCTTTTGACCCATTAATAATTTAATTTGTTCATCAGGGTTTAGTGCATCATTAAAAGCTCTCATAGCTACTGGATCTGTAAGTATTTGACCTGCACGTCTACCAAGTAATATAAATAGTGCTGGTGCAAATGGATTAACTGCTGCAGAACCTCCAAGAACTAAAGCTCCTGTAAATGAATTTAAACCACCCAATTGTAATCTTCTTTGCATGAAAGTAGATGTGTCAGCAATTGGAGTATCCGATACTGCTTTCATATAAGTTAAAAACTTTTCAAATTATTTAGACTGTGCTCTACCACCAAGGATAGATATCATTTTTTCTTTAGCCACATCGTCAGTTGGATCAGCAATACCTAGCTCTCTCATAAATTTATTTATATTAAAACCAGAGGTATCTTTTGGACTAAATTTTATTTTAGTTGCATCAAATACATTGTTACCTGTTTTAACTTTATCTATACTAAAATCTACTACATCACCTTTTTGCACCATAGATTCCATAACATCTACTGTTCCGTTAATGCCTGCTCTAACGGTTGAATCATTCATAATTTCATCAATCATCGTTCTACCCGCAGGAGAGGAAGCTGAATCAAATCCTTTGTAGAATGAATTAAACATCCATCTTGCTTTTGCTGCATTATATAATGCTTCTCCACCACCTTTAGTAACACCTATTGCTTTACCAGTTTTTTTAGATGTTATTTTATCAGCACCTAGTAACTGTCTAAACTGTTTGATAGCTGTTGAGTCACCACGTGTGAATACATCATTTGCTAAATCGTTAAAAAATCTTTGTGCTTTTTTCTTTTCCATTGAACCAATTCCAGCTAAAGCTTTATTAGTAAAAGTTGTTGCACTGTATTCTTTAAATACTTTTGTAGCATTTGCTCTTTGATAAAAGTTCATTAAAGTAGAAAAAGTATCATTTGCACCATACAATTTATCTCTTAAACCTTCTGATGCTTTTATTTTTAGTGCCATATCTGCGTCTGCCGCAGCTTTATTTGTTTTAGCTAATGTTTCATAGGCTGATTTAACCGCATCATCTTTTAAAAATGTTTCTTTTGTTATATTAGCACCAAAAGAATTCAAATCATTTTCAAGAGCTTCTCTTATAGACCATAGAGTAGGTCTAATATTATCATAATTAGTTTCACCGATTGCTCTGTTTAATGTTTCCATCATTCCTTTGTATTGTTTTGGAGTAACAAAATCATCAATCTTGTTCATGTATCTAAAGAATAAAGCTAATGGATCACCTGTACCTTGTAATTTTTCTAATGCTTTCATGTCTATATTACCCATAGCATCTTGTGCATAAGCAGTAATACCAGGATATTTCATAGAAAGTTCACCAATATAATCACCAGCCATTTTCTTAACATGACCTGTAGGGATAACTTTTGGATTACCAATTGTATCAGCTAACGTATCAAAAGCTTTATAGCTTGCATTAATTAAATTAGAATTTTGTATAAAGGCTTGTTCTGCTTGTTTCCAAACAGTAGCTGATAACATTCCTGTTTTGACCAGTGGCCCGTATTTAAGAACATCATTGTTTAAATAATTTTTACCAGCTGCTTGTTCAGCTCCTTGTAAAGCTTCTTTACCAATACCATTAATAAAAGGCATAATACCAAGTACCTTGAAATACTTAGCAGCAAAACCACCAAGTAGACCTGTACCTTCTTGTGCAGTCATTACCATAGGAAGCGGTAAACCTTTATCTCTTGCAATGTTTACTAATTCTTTTGCGTCTTTTGATTTAGCTCCAATCATTAATCTTCCAACTTTACCTAAACCTTTTGTAATAACCGGTGTCAGTGCTGCGGCCCCTGCGTTCCAAGCCAAAGCAGTAAACATAGAATCTGCTGCATTAGCCATCATATCTGTATCAACTTCTTTTGCGCTCATATTTTCCATGTCAGATGCTATTGCATCCATAGCAGCAACTCCAACAGTTTCATTTAACATGTCGTAAGTGACTGAACCTGCACCAGCACCTGCGGTACCTCCTAATACAGACATTATTTCTGCTTTTCCAAGAGGACTAGCAACAACTCTTCCGATAGTTGGATCTGCTACTTTTGCAAGTAATTTTGTAAGGCCGCCTAATAATTTAAATCGTCCTGGTAGTTTTGCGGTTAGTTTATCAGAAAAGTTGCTAAACATTTTTGTTCTAGCAAACAAACCTGTATTTTTATCTCCAGGTACTTTTGATTTAGCTGCACTAAATATTTTTTTTCTCATCATAACATAAGGTGTAATTGATCCTATAAGATCTCCAGCAAGAACTGCTTCTGATCTACCATCTAACGAGCTACCTTGTTGTTGTAATCGTACACCAATCGGATTTTTTACTGCTTCATCAATAGTAGCTACGTCTTTTGCTGCACCAGCTCTTTTGGTTTGTAATTCATTCATTGAAGGACCTGTGATTAATCCTCTTCGAATAGCTTCATCTATTGCTTTTCTTTGTCTAGCATTTAATTTACTTGGATCAAAAGTATTATTATTAATTTGATCCTGTATTTCTTTTACTGAAGCCATTAGTTTATCCCTTCAATAATATTTTCTATTTCTTCCAAACTTAAATCTTGTGCTAGTTGTGAAGCAACTCCACCTTCTCCTTCAAATACTTCAAAGTTTTTAAGTCTTCTTAAATCTTTAAGTGTGTTTTCTAATCCGCCAGCAACTGTGTATAGACTTTCTTGTCGTCTAATATCAGATTCAAGCTGTCTTCCAATTGCTTCAATAGAAGCCTTAACATCTTTAGAAGATCTAGCTAAAGAAAATATGTTTACAATTTCTTTTGCAGCATTTACATCTCTTTGTGTTAATCTATCTTGATCCTTAAATGTGTTTGCTAATGCATAAGTCAATGTAACTTCTTGTACAGCAAGTTTTTCTTGTTCTTCTCTAGATAACCCAGAAAGCATGCCTCTTTTATTCAATCTAGCTTTAGCTTGTTTAATTAAATTTTTACTGTCTAAATTTTTCTTAGCTGTTTCTTTTCCTTCATCACTTAAATCAGGATCTCTATCTATTGCAGCATATTCATCTGCCTGTAGTTCAGATACTTTTTGTTCCAATGCATCTAATGACATTCCCGATACTTCAAAACCTAAAACTTCTTTTGCAACCCCACTTAATCTTCTAGTGAATTGATCAATAGATAATGCAGCACCGGCTTTAACAGTTTCACCAGACTCATCCATTTGGTTTAAAGTTTTTAAAACATCTCTTGTAACAGATAGTGCGTTATATCTATTTCCAAGAACGTCTTGAATATCAAATAATCTTTTGTCTACACTGTTTTGTTCTAAGAAATTTTCGTATTGACCAATAATTTGACCATTACTATCAGCTATTGGTGCGCCTTGTGATACTGGCACAAACGTTTCTCTACCATCTGGGCCAATGCCTGCTGCTATTTGTTTAGTTCCATCTTTTAAAGTGTAACCTTTATAGTTTCTTAATCTACCATCAGCTCCTCTGATTTGAATTATTCCTCCAGTTCTATCAGGGCTTTCTGCTACTGCATTATCATTAACAAATTTCATGTGATCTACTGCAGCATTTAATGATGCTTCTCTATTTTGGGCTCTAAGCTCACCTTCTTTTAATTTTATTGTAGCGTAATTATTTACAGCAGGGCCTATTGCTTGACCAAATACTTCCATTGCTCCAGCTAAACCAGCTCTTTTTGTAGTTCCTGTTAATAATCCTGATGCAAGATTTGCTAAAAATACTAGACCTGCTTGTGATCCTTCGTTTTTAAATACTTCTTCTTGATATTTTTTAGCAAGCGCTATCGTTTTATTGAATTCTGTATCTGTTGAAGGTCCTCCCAAAACTATTTCATTGTTTCCTTGAGCTGTACTTTCAGCTTTTTGTGCTTTCTTTTCTGAAGCAGTTAATAGCTCCTCCGCTTTTCTTCTCTCTCTATCTTCTTCTAAAGTGCTTGTGTAATTTGTAATTCCATCTTGGCTTTCAGGAGGTGTTCCACCACCTAGTGAATTCTCTTGCACAGCATCTAAATCAGCTATGTCATTTGAATCGGCTACGTTGTCCTGTAGCAGTGGGTCGCCTTCAGCTTTTAATTCTTTTGATTTATTAAAACTTGGTCTTCCAGAACCTGGTCTACCTTCTACAATTTGTCTATCTTCTGCAACTTTTTGTTCAATAGGTTTTGGCACAAACTTACCAAATAAGTCTGCATCTGATACACCTTCACTCATGTAATCAGTAGCTTTTAATCTGTTTTGTCTTTCAAAATCAGCTCTTTCCTTAGGAGACATTGCATTAATTTTTTTTCTTAATTCTATACCTGCTTTTGTTCTGTCATATACACCATAACCAGCAGCACCAATAATAGCGCTTGGTAATGCTCCTATACCTGCTAAAGCAGGTAGTGCTCTTGTACCAGCATAAGCTCCCCCTAATCCAAACGCAGTTTGTCCAACAGGGTCTTCTATACCTAAACCTTGTGCAACTTTTTCACCTGCAAGGTATCCGCCATAGGCTGGTATATTAGCTATACCTTTAACTAAATTTTTTCCCATTCTTACTGGGCTACTTACTTTCATTCTTTCCATAAAAGTAGGTGGTTTTCTAATTGCTGGAACTGGTGCTCCACCATAAGGTGATCCTACCATAACACCTGTGTTTGCATTAATAGTTTTAAGCACACCTTTTCTAAGAGCTTCTTTCCTAAACATAGGTCTGTTTAAAACTTTGTTAAGTGACATGTAAACTCCTAGGCCTGTCCGGTTGGTTTCATACCTTGAAACGCTGTGAATGCCCCTATACCAGTACCGACAGCTTGTGCAATTGGACTAGTAGTCGGGTTTGTTCCCATCGTAACTTGAGAAGATGACTTAGGACCTTGTGCATACAAGTTAGCTAAAAATTCAGCTCTTTGGTATGGTTCGTATTGTTGTTGTAATGTAGATTGTCTTTGTGCATCAAGTGTTGACTGAGCTAATTGTCTTTGGACACCTCCCGCAGCCATCAATTGATTTATATCTGATTGAGCCATTTGTTGTTGCCCCGCACCTAATTGACCTAAAAGTTGACCACTTTGCAAACCAACTCTTTGTTGATTCTGTGCTGCTTGAAGTGCAGTATTAAATCCTTGTGCTTGTGCTTGCCCCATTGCAGACAATGCTCTTCCTTGTAGTTCTGCTTGTTGAACACCTTCTCGTCCACCACCAAATGCTCCAGCACCAACAGCTTGAGACCCTAATTGATTTTGCATCATTTGTGATTGTCTAGCTATTTCTCCAGTAACATAAGATTGGTATGGGTTTAAATATTGATTTATTTGTTGTGCTCCAATCGGAGCCGCTGCTTGTTGTACTTGGCCAATACCTTGTTGAACAGTAGGTGCACCAATTCCTGTAGTACCCGCAGCTTGAATACCTTGTTGTTCCAGAGCACCTAAACCTGCTACTTGATAATCTGGTAGATCAATAGGCTTTTGCGCTACTTGACGCGCAATATCCATTAATTCTAATTTTCTTTCCTCTATACCCGGAGCTTCCCTTACAATTTGTGTTGTAGTTTCTGGTGCTGCCGACTGTCCTCCTCCTCCTCCTCCGAAAAAACTCATATTATATCCATTTCTCTAGTTGCACGTGTCTTTTTTGCCATCCCCATTTTTTAGAAATTTTTTCCCAACCGGGTCTAGCCATTATACTTAATCTTTTGCACTTGTTAACAGTAGCGAATTCAGTTACTCCCTTAATCAAATTATCCTCCCATAGTTCTCTTCTTTTACCAGTACAAATAACAATTTCATATTGATTATAATTAGGCATTATACCAATTCTACCAACACAAATACCAAAAACTTTATTTTCTTCAAACTCATCGGAACCAAACATAATCCAACACTGCATAGTATCTTTTTTTAATTCATCCATAACCCAAGCAGAATCGGCATATTTACCAGAAAATGCTAAAGCTTCTGCAACCATAAACTCAGCTAAGGGCCAAAATCTTTCTATGTCTTTAGGCTCTAGTGGTAAAATACTTACTAAAGGTTTAATTTGTTTTTTGTTTGCTGTTGCCATTTCCATCCTGTAATAAATCAAATACACGCTTGTATCTTTTTTGTTGTTCATAGAAATATTGGGCACCTTTTTCTCGCATGTCTTTCATACTATTTGGATTAGCTCCAGCTATGATTCCAGCACCTAACACTCCATCTGCTCTTGTCACAAACTCTCCGTCTGCTAATTGAGCTAACATTGTATCCTCGTCTTTGTCTCCTACGCCTGCTCCGTCTTCAACATAACCTGATGCTCTAACATAATTGTTAGCATCATCTTCATCATGAGAAATTTTTGATGGAAGATAGTTTACACCACCTTCATTAAATTTTTTTATTTGTGCTATACCACCTACTTTTAATCTTTGAACGTTCATTGAATAAGGACCCATTCTTGGATCACCTCTACCTGCTTCTTCAGGTGCATAAACTTTTTCATATGCTTTTTCTTCCCCTGTCGTTGGGTCGATGTAAGTATATCCAGGTCTATTAGCTTGTAGATCTAAATAACCCATGTTGTATCCTGGTGAATAAATATCTTGAGGTTGTTGATCAAAAGCACCTAATCCATAAGTTGTTGCTGCCAACATTGCAGATGCTTTGAAAGGATCAATCTTATCAACATTGTTTTTTTGATACAAAAGTTTTTGCATCATTGTTCTTTGATCATTAGCTTTATTTAAACTTGCTATTGTGTCAGTAGCTACTCCAGGGTCTACTCGACCAACCATTTTGGGATCTACTCTACCACCACTACCGCCAAACAAAGGATTGTTTAGAAAACTTAAAGGACCTGTTTTAGTTGCTTGAAATGCTGCTTGTGTTGTTGGAGAGCCGAATGCTCCTATACCTGTAGAACCTAATGTATACCCACTGTATGCACCTGCTGCAGCGCCTAATAATCTTTTTATCCCAGACGCTCCTGAATCTTTTGCGCTTTTGTAACCTTTATAACCACCTATAGCTGCTAATGCGTAGGGTAAAAATTGAATGGCCATTAATTAAATTCTCCTTTTAAGATCTTAAGTATTGAATAATACCATTTTACTCAGACAGTTTCAACTCGTCTCTAAAACAACCCTCATATTGGTGTTCTCCCACATGTATAATAGGGTCGTTGATGTAGACGTAGCATTTACCCCCGATGTCTTTCCATAGTTTACAAAATGAAAAATCTTCACCTAAATAAGTCTTAGTCTTAGGGTCATGTATACAATCAAAAAAGTTCCATAGATTGGGTCTATCTACGTACTCACCATTTATCACTGTCTTTTGAACTATGTTTTTATCTGGATACTTTTCTATCATTTTGTCAAACACTGATCTTTTAATCAACATACATCCTGTAGGACTATGAGTTACTTCCATAACACCATTATCCAATTTTATTTTGTCAGGATTCTCTACTTTCATAGGATAAGTATTTAACCATCTATGTATGTCTCCAGGGTTTTTTACTTCACCATTATTCCATTTTTTATAAAGCTTATCCCACATCATTGTTTTAAGGGGATAAGGAATAGAAATTAATTCTTTATCTAAATCTAGTATTTTTATAATGGTTTCTGCTCTAAAATATATATCTGAATCTACAAATAACATATGTGTACAACTCGATTCTAAAAAAGCTGAAGTACATAAGTTTCTCCCCTGAGTTACCAAAGAAGATTTTAACAAAGTAAATGTAATTCTAATTCCTTTTTTGATACAAAGTTGTTGTAATTCTAATAGAGCTTGCGTGTAATGCATAGTCACATCGCTATGACAAGGCGTACAAATCATTAGACTATATTTTGATTTAATAACTTTCTTTGTTTCTTTTTGTCCGGTGTCCGGTTTCCACATAGGAAGAGTAGCTTTTTCGTACGGTGTGACCTCAACTTCTTTTAATGTTTGATAAGTATCTTCATTTACTGTTTCTTTCATTCAAAGCTCCTTTCAGAAAGTTTGTCCATTCTATACCTTTTTTTTCCCAGTTATAAAATCTTTTGTAAAATTTTTGTTGTTCCTCCAAATGTTCTTGCATAAAACCTTCGTGTAAATAATCAGCTGCTATATTAATAGCTCCTGCAGTATCTTGTGCCATCTGTTCATAATTAGTTGAATAATTAATATACACAGGCCACTCCGCACATGTTTCATATAAAGCTCCAAAGTTATTGGTAATCACGTGTACTCCTGATGCTAAAGCTTCCAGCGCAGATGCACAAGAAGTTTCTTCAAATATAGATGGATACACAAACATATCATAATTAGGCATCATCTCTCTAATATATTCATTAGGTTTGTAACCAATATAATTTACATTTGGTAATTTTTTAGCTTGTTCATATAATGCTTCAAAATCTTTTTCAGTATTATCTGCAAATTCAGATCCATAAACTTTACAAGAGCTATAAACGTCTAATTTTATATTTGGGTTTTCTACTTCTTGCATAGCACGTAATAAAACATTCAAACCTCTCCAAGGTGTACAGTGGTGTATTAATTTAATAGGAGTTCCTCTTTTGTATATTTTTCTAATTGGAAAATCTTCTATACCATTTTTAATAACAACTGATTTCTCAGTGGGTATGTCAAAAGCATATCTAAACTTTTCATAATTCCAATGACTGTTAAAAACATACCAATCATATTCTTTATGTCTTTCTTTATCCTTAAAGAATTTTTGTAGGTTAGGTTGATCCCAAGAATTCTTTTGCCAAAGTATATTTAATTTATCTGGGTCGAGAGGTACCTTACCTGGTATTGATGTGCAAATCTGTACTTGATCTAATAATTCTTTTGAAACATGCTTATGGAGCATCTCCATTTGGATTTCTGTTGCTCCTCGAGGTTTCATTATTTTTTGGTGGCAGCACCCATAGTAACTTTAGTAACTTTAATTTCAAGGTCTTGTCTAAAGTCATCCACAGTAGTGTCAGTATTGGGATCAGCAACATCAGCATCAAAATCATTTTTACTAGCATATACTTTACCAGTCCTTTTGTGTTTGACAATTTCTTTTGCTTCTGCTGGTATTTTAATTATATCACTCATTTTTGTCTCCGTCCTTGTCTATTGTATTTTTTATTGTGTTGCAACTTCTTTTTTTTGTTTGGGCTCTTACAATGTCTTCTAGGTCGTTTTCTAGGTTGATCTCTTTCAACAAAGTCTTTAAATTTTCTAGCCATTTTCCTGTGATCTATCTATAAGTGCATAACTTACAACACCTGTAATTTCATTAGCTGACCCTGCCTGCATTGATAAAACATCGCTTGCTTCTAAATTCAAAGAACTTTTTACCATATTTACGGTTGCTTTATTCAATTCCTCGTATGAAATTTTAACAGCTGAACCTCCTGATTTAGTCACTAGAGCATGAGTGTCTACATTACTAGCAGTATCGTGAACAGCTTGTACACTTTTAACAATAATTGTTGCATCATTAGGACACGTTAATACAGGAGTAACGTTAGTCGTTGTTAAATTAAAGGTTGCACTTTTATATCTAATTGTCATTGCATAAAGTAATTAAATGAATCTTGTTCATTTTTCAAGTCCTGTTGATAAGAAGTGTTTAATTGATTTTCAACAGTAGCTAGTGCTTGGTTAATTTGTCTAAACCCCTCTGTAGTATATTCTGCAGGTGGTTCTGGAACATAAACATTTATTTTAGCCATGCAATGATCCTCCTCTTTCAGATGAATCAAAACTACCTCTAGATGAACTACTCGCTGCACTTTGACTTGCTCCGCCAGGTCTATCTCCTCTACCTCTGTCACCTTCTGAAGAACCTTGACTATCTAATCTTTGTTGTATTTGTTGAATATCATTTCTTTTTTGATCTGACATTACTTGTTTCTGCATTCTTTTATTTTCTAAGTAATTTGATATTAATCCTGATCTACCAACTAAGGAAGAAATACCAACTAAAGGATTTACGGAAGTTCCCAATATAGTGGACCCTAAGGCTTCTAATCCTATTTTTTCACCAATTTTATTTAAAGCAATATTTTTAACTATATTTCCTCCTATGGTTCTAAAATCAGGTAAACTCATACCTTCATCTACTAAAGGCGCTATTCCCATTGGTTGCAAAGATTCGTTTGATGTCGGTGAATAAATTTCCATTATCTTCTTCCGTCTATATTTACATCAGCCCTAAAAGTTCCAAATCGCCAAGTTTCATCGACTGATGTGTTTTGTATTTTTAAATTAGCTAATCTTCCTCTAGCTCTTGTATCTATTTTATCTGTCGTGGAGTTTATAGTAAATGGTCCCAATTGTGAAGAAGTTCCTGAATCAACAGGAAAATTTTTTAAAAAAATAGTAACTATTGCGTTCCCTTGTAAATTTTTAAAATCTGGTAAAAACCTACTTACTCTTAACATAAACTGACCATCACCTTCTGTAGGTAAATCAAAATCACCTGATTGTATATATGCAGGAATTGCTGTCTCTATACCGTTTAAAGCTACTTCATTATTACCAACTTCTTGAGCATAGTAAGTACTTGAACCAAAAGTATTAGTTGCACCACTTAAATTAGCAATGGATGGTACGGTAGTTGAATTATATTCCGTTGCATAAGGTACATCGTATGTACTTGCGTCTGCATATGAACTCCTTGCAAGTGACATTACCGACCAAGTGTTTTCTACGTAATTATATACAGCAGCCCTATTATTTTGAACAGCAGGATTTCCTAATGGTGTGCCTGAAGGATAAAACCAAATAATTTCATTAAACAATGAATTATGAGATCCGTAAATAATTTCATTTGAAGAATAATTTATACCTACATTTGATCCGGTAGTCGTGAATACAAAGTCTTCAACAAGTGAAGGAAGTAATTTAACGGTACCATCGAATACAAAAAAACCACCACCAGCTCCCATCCAAAATACTTTACCATCTGCATATACAGTTGCGTGTTGACCAATACATCCACAGTTAGAACCAACTTGTCTAATCGAAAAAGTAAATGGTGGACCTACAAACTGCATTGTATAAGCTGCCTGATCAGTTAAAATTAAATTATAATCCTTACCAGAGACTGCTGCTACAATTTTATTACCTGTATCTAGTCTAAATGTACCCGCTGTATTTACTGAAGTAGGTTGATAAACACTATAATTTTCTTGATCACTAAATCTAATAAACATAGGATCTTGAGTTGTTGAATCTCCAATAGTTGTTTCAGTTCCAAAATGAACAACATGT
>Ga0181379_1001006_pt1 | contig 13428 bp, 11 predicted proteins | sample 2SPOviralmetaG_FD_130115 | JGI IMG/M metagenome (GOLD analysis project Ga0181379, IMG submission 130115) | Marine viral communities from the oligotrophic San Pedro Time Series (SPOT) site, San Pedro Channel, CA, USA - 2 SPOT_SRF_2009-07-10 | ecosystem: Environmental > Aquatic > Marine > Strait... | reverse complement strand
ATAAAATCCATTTTAGTGAGCGTATGTTTCATATACCGTCCTCATAGCGAAGCGTTTGATACCCATGACGGAGAAAGCAAAACTGGAGTACATTTGGCTAGACGGATACGAACCCACGCAAAACATGCGAAGCAAAACCATGGTTCGCTCGGATTTTGAAGGCACCCTCGAAGAGTGCCCTGTGTGGATGTTTGACGGATCATCGACTCGCCAAGCCGAAGGCGGTGCATCTGACTGCCTCTTGAAGCCCGTGAACATCTTCCCCGACCCACAACGCATCAACGGCTATCTGGTGATGTGTGAAGTGATGAACCCCGATGGCACGCCCCATTCCAGCAACGGACGTGCAACCATCGATGATGATGACAACGACTTCTGGTTCGGCTACGAGCAAGAATACTTCATCATGGACGTCGACACACAACTACCACTTGGGTTCCCCGTTGGTGGCTACCCTGGCCCACAAGGCCTCTACTACTGTTCAGTTGGTGGCAAAAACACGCACGGGCGCTCCCTCGTTGAGGAACATGCAGACCTCTGCCTCGAGGCCGGCCTCAACTTTGAAGGCATCAACCAAGAAGTCGCATGCGGCCAGTGGGAGTTCCAAATCTTCGCCAAGGGCGCCAAGCAGGCAGGAGATGAACTCTGGGTTGCTCGCTACCTTCTCGACCGTTTGACAGAGAACTATGGCTACTACATTGAATACCATCCAAAACCCATCAAGGGGGACTGGAACGGATCAGGTATGCATGCCAACTTCTCCAACGGTGCCATGCGCGATAAGGGTGGCAAAGACCTCTTTGACAGCATTTGCGAAGCCTTTGGAAAGAACATTCAGAAGCACATGGCCGTCTATGGGGCTCACAACGAAGAGCGTTTGACCGGTCTTCACGAAACCCAATCGATCGACCAGTTTTCCTACGGCGTTTCAGACCGTGGAGCCTCGATTCGTGTCCCGGCTACGGTTCCTACCGATGGATGGGTTGGTCGTCTCGAAGACCGCCGCCCGGCCTCCAACGGCGATCCGTACAAGATTGGTGCCGTGATCATCTCGACCACCAAGTCGGTTTGTTGAGGGCGCTTACGCGTTCCCTTCGGCGCGTCGCAGACGCACAACGCCGATGACCACAGCGAGGATAACAACGAGCGTGAGGATGTTGGAGAAGATCATCGCAACGGAATCGACAAGAATGCCGTAAACCAGCCATAGAGAAAGCGCCACGACGACGACACAAAACGTCGGCAATGAGATGCCTTCATGCCGCTTGTTGACCCAAACCTCCCGTATTTGAGGGACCCAAGCAAGGATACCGAGGACGCCGGCGAGCAACCCGATCGCCTCAATCCATGGTTCAGCCATGGCGAACCGCCAGCGCGAAGCCATTCAAGCCTTCCGACGGACGAACCGACGCTTCTCCAATCATCCTTGGCCTAAATCCGGATGAGCAACGGGCTTTGATAGATTGATGGATTCAACAGTGGACCAAGGGATGTCTTCTGGGGCATCCCGGCCAACAACATGCATGCGCATCCTCGTTCCGTATGGCAACGAGGCCTGGAGCCGCTGAGATCCGTGAGCCAACTCCATTGAACTCGGGTTGGAGGAGAACAGGGATGTGAAGGCCGATTTGTGAGCCACTTGGGCGGTAAGGGGGGCGGTTCTGCTCGTCTGCCAGGCTTCGATGTCTTTCCCCAAACCAAGGTCGAGCACGTCACCTTTGCACATCAGGCCCCCATTGAGCTGCACTTCATCCCAGGTGCCAAAGCCGGAGACGGTTTCGAGCAGCTCGGCGTTGAGTTCTCCAGGATCCTCTTTCTCAAGCAAGGAAATGAATCCTGCTTCATCGTAGACTTCGCTGCTCAGTTGCCGAACCGATTTGGGCCAGTCCAGGTTTCGATTGGTGAAGGCCAAGACCACACGAACATCAACGGCGTCATCGCTTCCAATACGTTCCTTGTGCATGGCGATGAGCATTCTGGATTTCCTGGCAATGCGTTGATTCACGGTGCTGTGGTTGTGGGTGGTGCCGTTCTTGCGGTGTTGGATGAATTCTTCTTCAGCGTTGATTTCAAACGATCCCGACCAATGCTTTTGCTCAACCACGAGCATGGTGTTTCCACCGACGATGACCAGGTCAATTTCTCGCTTCCCGCCTTGTTCGACATCAGGAATGCGGACTGATTCAAACACATGCCACCCGTTCTTTTTTCCAGCGGCTCGACTTATTTTGGCCAGCCGTTGTTCAGCGAGTTCGCCCGCCCTATGAATTTCATCCGGGGGATGATGGCGTCGGCGTTGTCGCCACCACGTCCATCGTTGACTGAGTTTCATGACCTCACCGCAGCAATTCATCCACGCTGTTGACAACGATGGTCGGGCGTTGTTCAGCACCTTCAGGCAACGCTTCCACGTCATCAACTGTGGCTTCTCCGGACAACACCAAGACACCAACAACCCCTGCTCGACTGGCCATGGCCATGTCCGTGTAAAGGCGGTCCCCCACCATAGCACAACGTTCTGGCTGGAGTCCGAGCGCCTCAATTTTGTGCAGGATCATGCCTGCATTGGGTTTGCCCGTAATGTGGGTGGGGTCAACGCCAGTGGTGGCTTTGAACATGGCAAGGTAAGCACCAACATCCGGTAGACCACCGTCAGGACTCGGGCAAACCATGTCCGGGTGGCTGGCCACGAGGGGTACGCCAGCATGCATGTGGATGCTCGCTTGAGCGATTTTATCGTAGGTCAATTCGGTGTCGTACCCGAGAACGACGTACTCAGGGTCTGTGCTTTGGGTCGACACGCCGATGGCCTCAAGCATGCTGCGCATGCCTTCGGTGCCCACCAACCACGTCTTCGTGATGTTGTTCTTCTTGAGCCACGCCAAGAGGTCATGCGTGGAAAGGAGAACGTCGTCCTCCTCCGCTTCAAGGCCTAGGGCGTGCAATTTCGAAAGGTACTGCGCAACCGACTTCGATGAATTGTTGGAGAGGAAATAACGCTGGACGCCTTGTTCGTTGCAGCGTTGCAGAAACGCTTCAGCACCAGAGATCAATTCACCACCGAGGTAGATGGTGCCGTCCAAATCGAGGAAAACCGCATCAATGTCGGGAAGAGAGGCGTCCATGTCATCACCTTAGAACATCAAGGTCTTGAACATGAACCATGGAGAATGGAGGTTTTCCTGCGCTTCTTTGCTCGCAATCATTTCCGTCATCATTTCTTGAATTGCAGGCTTTTTTGCCGCCTTACCGACGAACCAGTTCAACAACCATCCGCGACGGCTCATTTTTTGCATTCGGAATGAATTCGTCAGTTCAGGGCCCAATGCTTTCCATAATGCTTCTTGGTAGGCCTCGGGTGATTTTCCTTCCATGATATGCTTCGCAGCCATTTCGCCGCTGACCAATGCATTGCCCACGCCTTCGCCGCTAAACGGGTCGACGAGGGATGCTGCATCACCAACGAGGAAGATGCCGTTGCTGGCCGATCGTCGCGGTTGACGGCTGGCCTTTTTCCGGGGTGAGCCGAATGGAAGTTGCCACCCTTTCCCGGTCCCCGGAATCATTGATGCATCAGCAAACCGCTCTTTGAACAGGGGGTGTTCAGCGATGACTTCCGATTGGAGTGCCTTGAGTTTTTTCGATTGCTTGTCGAGAAGCGACATGACCATCCCAATGCCAACGTTGACCACGCCTTCCGCCACGGGGAAGAGCCAGAAATAGCCAGGGATGATGGTGTCAACAAAGTGAATTTCGATGTCGCCGACGTTGCTCTCGCATCCTTTGACCCCACGCCAGTATTCGCGATAACCAGCACAATAGTGGTCGCGATCCATCATGGGCTCTTCGTACGTTTCTTCCAGCATGGACTTCGCCACAGGGCACCGGTAGCCAGCAGCCCCGATGATGTTGGATGCGTAGTAGGTGGCTTCCTCACCGTTTCGTCCGCCGGTGCGAACAACAACGCCCTTTGCATGGCGTTGTTCGGCACTCCCCTCGCCGGGATCATCGCCGCCTTTCCCGTCGTCGTACAGTACGTTTCGAACATCGCCGCCTTGGAGAACCGAGCCCCCAGCATCACGAACGAGCTGTTGAACTTGATTGAAAAGAAGGTGGTCGAATTGTTGGCGAGGAAGCGAATACCCTGCTTCAAGGCGAGCAACGTCTTCTTCGGGTAGCGCCACCCGAACACTGTGGCCTTTGGGCGAGGAAAAGAGAATTCCAGTCACTCGAAAGTGAGGGGTCGACTCCAACGTCTCCTTCACGCCAAGGGCTTTGACGTGACTCAACGATTTTCCGCCAACAGCATCGCCGCAGATTTTGTCGCGAGGCCATACTTCTTTTTCGATGAGAAGCACACGCTGCCCTTCCATTGCCAAATATCCAGCAGCCGATGCCCCACCAGGACCGCCACCAACGACAATAGCATCAAAATTGGTGCCATCAGAAGGTGCGGGCCCAGAGTTGATGGGCTGCTTCCACTCCACATCATCAGCCGTGCGAGGGTTTCCCATGGTTCGGATGGGTTGAGGGCACTCTTTGAGGCTATGGATGCGGATGCCTGAATCACCGCCACCCTCATCACCTGTCGGTCATTGCCATGGCCATGAGTGAAGCCTCTTCCATAGAAGATGGCGGCTTCACGCCCCAGCGACGAAAGGCGGCCTTGGTCTTGCTGAGCGTCACCCTTGTTTGGGGGGGGACCTTCATTTGGATGAAACAGGCCTTGAACGCCCTTACCGTGGAGTTGGACGTCTACGGAACCTTCCCCGTTGTGGCCCTTCTCGTTGGAGGGCGGTTCGCCATTGCTATGGTGCTGGTTTTTGCATTGTTCCCCTCTGCGAGAAAAGGCCTCAACAAATCTCCAATTTGGAAAGGAGGAGGGGTTCTCGGGGGACTCATGTTGGTGGGCTTCGTCAGCCAAATGGTCGCTCTTAACGAGATCAATCCGTCCACCTCTGCCTTTCTCACATCGCTCTATGTGGTGATGACCGCTGTCTTGACCACTCGTATGACTGGAGACCCAGGACGTCGAAGTTTGTACTGGGGTGTCTTGATGGCAACGCTCGGAGCCGGCTTCATCGAAGGCCCGCCACATCTTTCATGGGGATGGGGCGAGTTGGTGACGGTCGCTTGTGCGTTGTTCTTTGCATTGCACATCATCTACACCCAGCACTGGACCCTCAATCATGACCCGCTTCAGTTGACTTTGACGTCGTTCATCGTCGTCAGCGGTGGCTCGATGCTGTTGGCTTTGGGTTCTTCTGGCGAAGCATGGGCCATGGCGAAGGCTGTGCTGACAACAGAAGGGGTGCTGCTCCCGCTGCTGCTCCTCGGCGTGGGAGGGTCGTTCTTCTGCTTGGTAGCGCTGAACATGTATCAGCGGCACATGCACCCTGTTCAGGCAGCCATCATTTACGCGTTTGAGCCTGTTTGGGCAACCTTGTTCGGACTTTGGCTCGGACTCGTTCCTTGGACATGGTGGATTGTCTTCGGTGGCGGCATTCTTCTCGCAGGGAATATTCTGGTTGAATTGACTTCTCCGGAGGACACCGACGCAACCTCAGCAGAAACGCCCCAAGAGAATGGTTGAAAGAGCGCGTATCGCTGGTTGGGTCGGAGAGGCATATGAGCGATGACAAGAAACCATCCAAGTTTGCCACCCACGCCGTTCACAGCGGCACGCAGCACATCGAGGATGCGGTGAACACTCCCATTTTCCAATCGTCAACGTACAGGCTGACGGACGAACGCTATGCTGGATGGGCTGCTGGCGCTCAACACACCTTGCTCTACGCTCGTCTTTCCTCGGTGAACTCGGACGCAGTCGCTCAAAAATTGACCGCCATGGAACGGGGGGAAGATGCTGAAACATTCGCCTCCGGAATGGCAGCCATTTCAACGACGCTCATGGCGCTGCTGAATCAAGGCGACCACATGGTGGCCAGCGCTGACGTGTATGGTGGAACCTATGGCCTTCTGACGGAAGAACTTCCTCGCTTTGGAATCGAGACGACGATGGCCGATATGCGTGATCCATCCTCTTACGAGGCTGCGATCCAAGAGAACACAAAGATCCTCTACATCGAGACCCTCACCAACCCCGTCCTCAAGGTCTGCGACATCCCTGCAATGGTGGACGTTGCTCGGCGGCACAACCTTCTCATCATCATCGACAACACCTTTGCCTCTCCTTGGGGTTGCCAGCCACTGGAGATGGGCGTTGATTTGGTCATCCATTCAACCACCAAATACCTCGGCGGGCATTCCGATATCATCGGCGGAGCAGTCGTTGGCTCCAGAGACCTCATCTCTCAGATTTTCATACGCAAGGTGCACTTTGGTGGAAGCCCTGACATGCACGCATGCTACTTGCTTGAGCGAGGCATGCGTACCCTTGATGTCCGGATGCCACGAATTTGTGAAAATGCAGCAACGATCGCAACGCGACTCGAAACCCATTCCGCCATTGAACGGGTTTACCACACCTCCTTGGCCAGTCACCCGGACTACGAGATCGCCCAACGCACCATGCCAAAAGGCTCGGGCATGGTGGCGTTCGTGGTCAAAGGAGGCGACGAAGCAGCGCTTTCCTTCATGCGCGGCTTGAACATCATCTTTGAAGCCACCAGCCTCGGTGGCGTTGAATCCCTCATTGAATGCCCGTTCAATTCGAGCCATATGTTCGTGCCCGAAGACGTGCGTGTGGCTGCAGGCGTCGTTCCCGGTTTTGTGCGATTGAGCATCGGAATTGAAGACGTCGAGGACCTCTGGGACGACATCAATGCGGCGCTTTCATCGCTGTAAGCGAACCTTTCGGTGGTTGACGCCATCCTTTCAGTCCACACGCAAATGAGTGCAGGACGGTATCAAGCGCTTCCGGTGGTCGTTTTCAGGGTCTCGAAAACATCGGCCCATTCGCCCTGGAGTTCCAAAAGAGCCGCTTCATCAACTTCCAAAAGTTGCTTTCCAACTTCCCACAATGCTTTGGTCGGAATGGCCCAAACGCCACCGCGGTCGCGAGCATTGGTGTCAAAATGCCATTCTTGTCCACCCGACCGTCCAACAGCAACCAACCATGCCCAAGCAGCAGCAGCAGAATCCACGGAATGGTGGCGCGCCGTCGCTTGGCGCTCAACCGCACCCATGCCTTGCAGCAGACCGTTGACGATGTAATCACGAATGGCACGGGCCGGTCCTGATTCATCGTCGCAGGAAGGGAAGCGTGCCTTTTGCCTAGCAAGCGCTTTGGCCTTGTCCAACCCTTTGAGGAATTTTCCAAACGGTTTGGGGCTGTCGCGCTGATCCTCCCAGATGGCTTCAGCTTCATCGCCTTCGAGCCCTAGAATTCCCAGTGCAGCTTGGCCGTGGGTGGTCCAGAACGCGCTGAGCACATCGCCGCACGTGGCCCCTTTCATCACGCGCAAACATCCTTCTTCTCGGTCTTCTGGAGTTCCTTTGGCTTCAATTCGAAGGTTCATCGCATCTTCATGCGGTTCAGTCAGTGCGAGGTGAAGAATTTGAGAGGTTAACAACCGCTCTTCTGCCGAGCCGGCAGTATCCTCAAGGGCCAGTTCAATGGCTTCCTGGGAGGTTCCATCCATCCAACATTCATCGATGAGAATTCCTTCGTCAATGGCTTCCATCACGGTTTGTTTTATGGCCGAACAGACAATTCCTTCGTTCATTGTGAGTCCTTGCCAAGCGTCCAGAACACGCTCAATTCCGTCCAATGACGCTTGGGGCAGCGGTCGGTCTATTGGCCATCCCTGAGGGGACCAAACCGCTTCCATGGAAAGGATGGAGGGAAGAATTGGAGGGAGCATGGACAACGCGAGGTGATGAACGAACGGAGAATCCTTCTTCGAAAACGTCTGCAGGTCATCCAAACCAAGACCAACGACTGAGCCGTTATGAAAACGCAAAGTGACGTGCCCTTGTTCCGACGGTGTTGAGGCTACGACGCCTTCCGCATCCAACCCCTCAGAAACCCATACGGGATGGTCGTTCACATCGTGCATTTCCAGATTAAAACGTGAGCGAGCAAGGACGTCGGCTAACCACGGCTCTGGGGGATCGGCATTCGGTCCGGTGCAGACAAATCCCCCATCCCAGCTGAAGAAATACATGCCTCGCTTTGCATGGTCCTCCCAAGGAAGCATCCGCAGCGTCATGTTTGCGTAGTTTTGGATACCGGCGAGGTACCCCGGTTTCCCGTCGCCTCTTCGAACGTAGGATCCTGACCCAAACGACCCCGAGTTGAACTGACCGACCATGGTGAATTGCTCGTCATGAGCTGCATGCAATGAACCGGCGAATGCCTTGGCTACATCGTCCCCGCGCTTGGCCATCATTCGTTTTGAAAGCCATTTCAGATCATCCTTTTTTCTGATGATTTTCTCAATCTCTGATAGCGTTTTGGTGACGGGATCAACCCGTCCCCACCGCAAACGCCCTTGGAAAGTCATGGCTGGCAAATGCCCGCGTGGGTTCTCACGAAACTGACCGAGTTCGCGTGCCAGTTTCTTCGCCGTGGCCTCATTGGCTTGTTTCGTGCCGCGCATTTTCGCCCGGGTCTTCTTCTTCCCGGGGAATTCGACTTTTGACGGCGCAGCCACGGTTCTCCCCGTTGAGTCGGACCGGTGCTGATGTTTGAGACCTTCGCGTGAAAGCCCTCTTGACCATCGCCGTCAACCCCTGCTCATGCCCAAGGTCTCTCTGCTGGGAACGGCGCAAGATGGTGGACGCCCCCAACCCGGGTGCGTCAAGCCTTGTTGCGTCGGACTTGGGCCCGAGGACGTACGGCATCCTGTCAGCCTCGGGCTGCTCGACGCCAATGGCCGAGGCCATCTCATCGAGGCCACCCGTGCTCTTGGCGATCAGTTGAGCATATGGGGCCACCCAGCCATCGAGTCGGTCGTGCTCACTCACGCTCATTTCGGTCATGTGGATGGCCTGGGGCTGTTTGGTCGAGAAACACTCAATGCTTCGGGATTAAGCCTCCATGTATCGGCCTCGATGGCCTCGTTGATCGAATCCACTCCACAATGGGACCTCATGGTCAAACAAGGCGTCTTCCACCTCAACATCCTAAGTCCAGATGCCGCCATTCCCCTTGGCGAAGGGTTGCAAATTGAAGCCGTACCCGTTCCTCACCGAGCCAAACTCTCTGACATGCATGCCTTTGTGCTCCGTGGGCCCGAGCGAGCGCTTCTGTTCCTTCCCGACCACGACCGATGGGACGACACCCTTGCTCACCACAACATGCCGTCCATCCGTGCATGGCTTCAGCATCTTCGAGTTGACATTGCCCTCGTGGACGGCACCTTTTGGAGCGCCGACGAACTTGGAGGGCGTTCGCAAGCGGAGGTGCCTCACCCGCCGGTGATCGAATCCCTCGAACGGCTTGGCTCGCGTCAATCCGACGACCCTTCGATTTACTTCATTCACCTCAACCACACCAATCCACTTCACGACGAGGAATCCGAGGCCTACCGAATGTTGACAGGTCTTGGGTGGGGCGTTGGCCAGCAAGGAATGACTTTCACGCTGTGAGCGGTGTCATTCCACTGGGCTGAAAGACCAGCATGGTGAGCGAAACAGTGACCGACTCGGATGAATCGCCACCAAGCGGATTTCCATTGTTTGCATTCAGAGAGACGTCCATGGCGAGTGTACCGGTCATCTCAGGGGATTTGCCAAGCATGTTGAGCACATCGATCAAATCACTCTCTGTGCCGTTCAAGGTGTAATCGCCCGCTCCGTTTTCAGCATATTGGGTGAGGTCTGCATTCGGCCGAATGCTACCGACAATCGTCGTCAAGTCGCAGGCATTGGTGCTGCGCTCACCATCGTCACTTTCAGAAAACGGGCCGGCCAATCCGCTGTAGTCTGGAGACGTAACGATATCGTCGCATGCGCTCGTGAGGGTTTCACCGGTATCGCTGTAGGTGATGCTCAACTCAGCGATCAACACGGCCGTCATGGCTTCATCAATGGCCACTTCGAAGGTGAGGGTTTCACCGTCGCTGAGGGAAAGCGTCTCGGTTTGTTGCCATTCGCTGACCGTGTAGCTGAGGGTGTAGTCTCCGCTGCCACTTCCAGTTCCGGATGACTCGGGGGCCATGACCTGATAGGTTCCTTCTAACCCTCCAAACAGAACGAGGATGGCCACAGCCCCGATGGTTGCTGTTTGCTGGGTTGGCATGCTGTATCGCCCGAAGGGATTGGGGTTGGATTCGCTTCGTTTCCAACAGAGAATAAAGTGCGTGGCAAAGGCGGAACTCATGGCTGGTATGGATGGGAAGATATCCTCGCCATAATCAGTCAAACTCCATACAATAACAGCACTCAATGCAGCGATCATCATCCAGATGGTGTGTTCGGTGTCCGGTTCATACCCCATCATGCGAATGAGCAACAACGGCACAAAGATTCCACCAAGCCCGTAGACAGCGAGGACGACCAAGGCGAACACAGAGTTGCCAAAACCTGGGAATTGTTGTCCGACAAGGGCGATGATGGTCACCGCCACAGCCATGGCCATGGTGACCAATTTTGTTGTCTTGTGCTCTTGGCTCCATTCAGGTTTGACGTCGTCGGTAATGGCGGCCGTACATGCCAACACTTGACTGTCAGCCGTCGACATGGTGGCAGCGAAAATCGAGGCCAAAATGACGCCAGCAAGAAACGGATTCAACACTTCCATGGCCAACAACGGCAAACCGTCCTGAGCCTGAGAGGCATCAAGGTCAAGGAAAATTGCACGGCACGCTAACCCGATGATGAACATGAGAGCGATGAAGGGGGTTTGCCAAACAAAGAACCAGACAGCGGCCTGTTTCCTGTCTTTATCGTCTTTGAGCGTCATCACGCGGGACACCACTTGGGGTTGCCCTGCAACACCGAGGCCACCAAGGAAAAAGGCCCCAATCCAGAGGGTCACCCCGAAGGTGAGGTCGGACGGAAAGAAGTTCACCATGCCGGGGTCAACCGCTTCCAAGGTGTTGTGGAGTCCGGAAAAACCACCAACTTCTGAGATGGCAACGTAGCAAAGAATGGTTGACCCAACAATCATGACGCAGGATTGTGCAGCGTCGGTCCAAATGGAAGCGCGAATGCCGCCTGCATAGCAGTAAGCCACAACGAGAACAAACCCGATGAGGATTCCAACCACTTCTGACCATCCCAACATGGCGCGCAACGCTACGCCGCCAGCCACCAGTTGGGCAGCGGCATAAATCATAAGGAAGACAACGGAAAGGATGCCGGCCAGTTTGGCTTCAGGGGCGCCTGCAGTTTTTGAGACCAATGAAGAAAGAGACCGCACTCCACGCTCATTGCCTTCCTTTTGTATGAATTTGTACAGCCAAATCCAGGCAACTGCTTGTCCGATGGTTGACACCAAACCAATCCAGATGCCCGAATAACCTTGGACGAAGATGAATCCAATAAATCCGATGAACATGTAGCCTGAGTTCCACGTGCTGACAGCGCTGAGTGCTGCAAGAGCGGGGTGCATGCCGCGTCCGGCCACGAGGTAGTCATCGGTTGTGTCTTGCTTGACACGCATCGATGCCAGACCCACGCCAGCAAAGAAACACATGAAGAGCAGGAATGAAGCCAGGAGCACTTGAGCATCGGATAATCCAAACATTTGCCTCACTCCTTGTGCCACCGAAGCAACGCCTTGTCTTCAACCTCACCCGTTCCAGCAGGGAACACGAGGCAGTTCAATCGTCCCCCTTCGAATCGCCCAAGTTCCCCGAGGGTTGTCGAAACAATCTGCTGATCATTTGTTCCCATATCGGAGCACAGGATCACAGGAACCTCCTCGAAGGATTGCATGAGGTAAGCCTTGCGAATCGCCTGTTTGAGTGCAAGTCGCGGATAGGTTTCGGAAAGCGGTTCGTCTCGTAATTCGTCCAGTTTCTCCCACATTAACTGCATTGAACGCACCGCATCTTCCGGTTTCATGGGGCGTTGATCACCCGTGCCCTGGCCTGTTGGGTCGAGATCCAAGAGCGCAAGCGTGTGCAGGTTTTGCCCCCAGTTCGAAGCCAATACCTCAAGGGGTGATGTAGCGACCCAATCGCCGTATGGATACGTCAAGGTGGTTTGCCTCCCAAACTTGTAGTTGGACAGTCCGACAGCGCCGGTCACGACAGAAGTGATGGATATGCCATGGAACACCTGACACGTGACACCGAGTTCTTCCGCCCGAAGTTGAAGATCCACATGCGTGGTGGCCTGCAATGGGTCGCCCACGATCAGGAGCGCTACAAGACCCGTTTCCGCAAGAGCGAACAACGCATTCGGTTGCTCAACCTCAGGGCGCATGACACGCTCGATGGCACCGACCTCGTTTTCCAAGTGCGCCAACTGGTCATCGGGCCATAACGCAGTGTAGGCTTCATATCGCCGATGATCGGCTGCCATCGCCGCCTGTTTGGCTGCGATTGTCATTCCGTCAACCCCTCCCATGCCCATTCCGACGAGGAGTAACCCCGTTTTCGGGAGTTCGTTGGAGTCGTTTGTGTGTGCCGCCATGCTCAAACCACCGAGACGCTTGGGTAAGGCGAGAGCCATGCGTCATTTGAGCGTGCCGAGTCGGGAAACCGAGGTATGGTTGGCGCTATGCCGTCAACGAAATTGGCTTGCTTCGACAGGTGTTCAAGCCCTTGAGGATGACCAACGCGGCATTCCTCTTCAAGCATTGGCACCCGAGCAGGGCGACCCTGTTTGGGAAGGGCGAACCATCGTGGAGATGATTCCAAAGTTCCAAGACCCAAAGCATTGGATGGAACGTCTCCCAACGCCTCTCCAAGAACTGCCTGAAAGCTTCTGGCCAGCATCGTTTGAAACGCAAGGTGATGTGTTGATTGTAAAAATTGAGGGCCACGTCCGTCCTCACGAGGAAGCGATGGCTGAGGCGATGTTAGCGCACTTTTCCAACATGCGGCTCGTATGCGCGGATGGTGGTGTCGAAGGTGATTTCCGCGTACGAGACCTTCGAGTCGTGTCGAGCAAAGACGGCAGCACCCACACACGGACTACGGTTCGAGAACACGGCCACCACATCCTTGTCGACCCCGGCGCGGTGTACTTCTCATCACGGCTGTCCACCCAACGAGAAAACACCCTGGATGAACTCCGTCAATTCAACGCCGACCTTGGCCGCCCTCTCGTCCTCGCTGACCCCTATGCAGGGGCCGGGCCATCGCTTCCTCTTCTTCTTGCAGAGCCAAACCTCCTCCAAGGATGGTTGGTTGGGGACTTGAACCCTGATGCTTTCGCGCTGCTTCAAGAGAATTTGAATTCTTGGAAGAAAGCGCGTCCCGGTAAGCCATCGGTTGACATTGCAGTGTGCTTGGACGCCCGCCACTGGAAAAACGAAGCAGACCTAACTGGAAAAGCGGATGTCTTGTT
>Ga0181379_1001004_pt1 | contig 13429 bp, 37 predicted proteins | sample 2SPOviralmetaG_FD_130115 | JGI IMG/M metagenome (GOLD analysis project Ga0181379, IMG submission 130115) | Marine viral communities from the oligotrophic San Pedro Time Series (SPOT) site, San Pedro Channel, CA, USA - 2 SPOT_SRF_2009-07-10 | ecosystem: Environmental > Aquatic > Marine > Strait... | reverse complement strand
TTTATATTGAGCTAAATCCTCAAAATAGTTCGTAATTGTTTTCTTTTCTTGTTTCTTTACTTGCTTCTTTGTTTTTTTCATAATGTTTTCCACATACAAAATAGTATGCTCCTTTGGTATTCATACCGAAACTACCATATTTATCGCAAATATGACATCTTCTGTACTTCACTTGTTCTTCGTGATTCCAGTTAAAGACCTGATGACTGTTATATCGTTTCAAAATACCCCTAAAAATCCGTTTTAAAGACCATACAGAGCATATATACCAAAAACCATAGAGAATTACTACCCCCTCTATTCAGAACCCTCTATCAAGTGCTAGTGCTTAAATTCGTAGAGGATGAGTTTTGTGTTGAATTGTGATGTATAGCTATAATTTTTACCAGCATGGGGGTGTCTAACTGTGTCAGAAGTGTACATATTGTTGCATAATGTACATTATAAGGCTACAAAAAGACTGATAAATATAGGTTTTTACTAAGTTCAGCTATATATTTTAGTTATTATTCTATTATTGATAAGTAATCTTGATGAATATAGGCTCTATTGATAACCTTTATAGAGTTTTATATCTATATTTGAATTAAATATATAACCTAAACTATTTTAAAACAATATCAACCCTTTTATCAAATACCTAGATTAAGATCTCAATCTATTTCTCTCTACTTCTCTATTACTTCTATATATGTTTTATCTATTTATATATTCTTTTATATCTCTTTTTGTAATATTTGGAATGGAACAAACAAAGATTATTTTTATAGTTCTTTTAATATCTCTAATAAAAGAAACTAGCCACCGCCAACCAGCTATTATAATAGATAATTAGATGCTACAGATTGATACATTTTTTTATTTATTTTTTTTTAAAAGTATGGTTTAATCCTAATTGAAAGAGAGAAATAGACAATGTCAAATAATACTAGATTTATTGCATTAGAAAAGATTGATGACAATAAATATAAAACAAAGAATAACGTTGTTTTCAACGTTGTTCAAAGCCCTGACAATTTAAACGTTCTTAGCTGGGAGAATTCTCCCGTTGTTGCTATGACATCTCAACCGCTTAATAGATGTCGTATTAGAAATATTGACGGGCTTTTATGTTTGGTAATAGATAACTATGATTATGAAAATTCTAATTATAATCGTAGTTTGTTATCTGGTCGTAATGATGAAATGATTTTACAAAATGATCATTTATTAAACGAGGCTTTAAAACCAGATCTATTAAATTTATAAGTTTAAATGATAGCCTTTTGACGGGCTATCACTTAGGCTTATAGCTTAAGAGAATGAGAGAAATAGACATGACTAAAAAACAAGAAAGAATTGAAGCTATCCAAAGGCTTCAAGAAGTATTAAAAAAAGGCGATACTCTTTTCACTCAATTAGAGCACGTTTCAAAAAGCGGTATGACTAGACATATTAAAGTAAGGCAGTTGAAGAACGATAGGCCATTAAATTGGACTTATTTAATTTCAAAGGCTTTAGATTATAAAGTATCTGATAAGACAAACGGTGTAATAATTGGCGGTTGCGGAATGGATATGGGTTTTCATTTAGTTTATACGCTTTCAAGTGTCCTTTTTAATGACGGTTACGCCTTAAACCATGAATGGCTTTAATATGTTTATGCAAGGTACAACAGGCCTAGATATTATTCTAGTAGTTCTTTTTGTTTATATATCTTTTAAGTTATATAAAATGCTTAAGAAAGAAAACGAGGGCAAGAAATGATATCAATAATTTATTATATTAAGTATTGGACTAATATTCGAAAATTAAAAGATCGTATTTTGTGGCAGCTATCAAAGAAAGATCTTGAGGCTATATTTAAATATGATCCTTTAGACGTTCTATAGAAAGCGAGGAATAAATGCAAACCGAAACAGACAGAATTTATAGAACTGCCTTATTGTACGCTTGTTATGGAAGCGGGCCAAAAACAGTAGATGAAAATCTACTAGAAAAAATGTTAAAAGATTTTTGTCTATTGTCAGATGAATATGGATTTGACTATAAACAAGAATTTAAAAGACTATTAGAAAGCGAGGAATAGATGTTTACATTTAAAAGAATATTTCATTATTACGTAGTACATGAAAGCAAGAAAATTCGTTATCATGTTGTTGAGTTCTTAGACGGGACAAAGCAGCTCTTTACCGAGGAAGATTGGGAAGAGTTAAAAGAACTTACAAAATAAAATTATTATAAAGCTCTTTGAATAGGGCTTTATACTAGTTTTATGACTAGTAGAAAGAGAGAAATAAGATGTTAACTTTTGACAATGCTAAAATAATACAAGTAAGCGAGGAAACTAGAACTTATAACAAGAAAACAAAGAAATTTGTTGACTTAAAGAAACCTAAAATATCTCGTAAAGTTCTTTATGAGGGTAGTTTTTTCGACTTAGGTGAGCTTTATGAAAGTGTAAAGTTTTTCACCGAGAAGAACTCAGGATATAAAGATAAAATAGAAGTTCAGTTCAATAGCTCTATTGAACTATGAAAAAACTAAAACCATTTTTACTTTTAATACTGCTCTTTATTAGGGCAGTATTAGGTGACAATTCTAAGAAATAATTATTTACTCCATTCAATAGAAAAGGATTGATCTCCATTGGTGAGGGTAATTCTGTCTTTACTATCTCCATACATGGTACTAGCGGAGCGAGACGCTTGCCATTGAATTTGTTTTTGTAAAATCTCAAGGCCTTTAATAGTAGACATATTTAATTTAGTATCATTTTTAACAGATTCTTTTAAATCGTCTAATAGGATATTGTATTCAGAAATTTTAAAATCTGCTCCAGCGTGTCGAGCTTGTTCGTAAGCTAATTTCATTTTATCATCATTAAAAACATGATTGTAAAAATTACTCCAAGTCAATTTACATTTTTTAACAGCCTCAGTAGGATTAATACCTTGACTAATTAATGTAAACACCTGATCAATTAAAGTTTTAGTGTATTTGACTGGACGACCAGCTTTTTTAGTGGAGGGTAGTGTTTTGGTTGACATCTATAAAATCTATCTCATGCTCTATGGATAATTGATCAACAAAATCTAGTGCATCATTTTTATAATCAAAATTACCTACACTAATAATGATACTATAAGTATTATCAGAATTTTGAAGCAACATAAATTTCTGTCGCACTAACATATCGTCTAATAACTTTTCTTTGTTTTTCATAATTATCTAATCTGGATATATAACTTTTTATTAATTTGTTTATCTTTCTTTTATTATTTTGTAGAAACTTGTATTTTTTCAAGACATAAGAAGGAACAAAACCAGCCATTTGGCAAATAAACTGAAAGTCTTGATTATGTCTTTTTAACCATTTCTTAGCTTCAATTTTGTCTTTATTGTTGCCAAATCTATTCTTGTAAAATGGATGTGTTGATATTCCTAGTGCGTCTAAAAACTGTTGGGTAATGATTTCTTTATAAAGTTCTTTAGACATACGAATACCATTCTATTAATAGTATATCACAAGTGTCGTAGGTAAAAGGCGAATAAAAGGCGAATATTTAAATTTCGTAATAGTCACAGATTCTGAATAAACCTTGCCTAAATTTTTTCATTTTATGTTTTGCTGAGTTATTATTAACAATAACTTCATAGATAATAGAGGCACTCTCACCTGCTTTTTGTAAAGCTCCCTTAACTCTATCTTGAGCACCTAGTTTAGATATGATTGTTTTATCCTTATCACCAATAATCTTTTCTTTCATATAGTCAAAAGTCACTTTGGGATAATATCCAGCGTAGTAAATATCTTGTTGTAGTCTTAATCCAGCGTTATAAAGATCATTATTTAAATCGTGATTATCTGGATAGAGAAGATGATTATTATAATAGTAATCAAATATATCAGCGTGTCGCCTACGTACTCTTTTGTAAGCCTCTTCACCCTTTTCAACTTTAGGTATTTCAACATAAACTTCTTCAAAATCTGGTAATCGGTAGTGCTTACCACTTATTTCAACAATCTCTTGACCGCCTAAATCGGATTTTTTAGAGCCCATACGCAGCTTTTACAGGATCAGTATCAAAATAATCATCATTAAAATCTAATTTATTGATATTATCAATAATATCCACCCATTCAGGTTGTAAATCTTCAGTACCAATAAAACCTTCTTTGGTTAATTGATATAAACAATTATAATTCATTTTTGGTGATCTTCTAAATAAGGATTCACCCCACTTAACAACCATGTGAGCTAATCTATATTTGTGATTAGCAAGTGGTGATAGGTCGTTATCTGTCCAGTATTCATCACCATATTTTTCTTTCATTTCTTTGTAAGTGGCCTTTGTTTTTTTTTTGGGTAAAATTACCATGCTGCTTTATACTCCCTTTCTTCTTCACTAGAACTTATCCTAAAAGTTTCAGCTCGTATATATCTTTCTAAGGCTTTAGCAAAATTTCCATTTTCTTTGGCTTGTTCGGATTGATATCCTTTCCAATTCTTTCTAATCAATTCCTGATCTTGTTTGGAAAGTGCTTTATACAATTTAAAAGAAATAGGTTTATTACTTCTTGTTCTATTCTCTATTGATAGACTTTTCCATAAATCTTCAAAATCATCAGTATAATTTGTTATGGTACGTTGCTTTTTAATAACACCATTTCCTTTATTGACATTATTATCTTTATCATCCTCTGTAAGAGGATATATATTACTATTATTAGTAATAGTATTAGTATTAGTATTAGTATTAGTATTAGTATTAGTAGTTATCGTTTCGCCATTAGGGTTGCCATTAGCACCGCTATTAGGGTTGCTATAGCCACCCCATCTAACTTCAGCACCTCTTCGGCCATTTTCAGCTTGTTTATTGGCATATTCCATAGCTTCTTGAAATTCTTTTTGTTGTTTTTTATTAAAATACTTATTCTCTTCTAAATAAAAGAACTCAGAAAGAATTGTTTTAATAATTTCTTCAGAACTATGAGTAATTCTTTTTAATTTATTAATATCACTAGGCAAACCTTGACAGTTTTTACCCCAGTGAAACATCAATAAACGACAATAACAGCCGAACTCAGTATCACTTAGATCTTGAGTGTCAGCTAAAAAAGTATCGGTGTAAATATACATTTTTGGTAATTTGCTCATTCTATCATTATCCCTTCTCTACTAGAACCAGGTGTGAAATAAATCCAACCTCTGTTCTTTAACTGTTGCATTAATTTATAGATCGTAGAGGTAGAATTGCAACCATAAATTTGTGCTAGTTCTTGATAGGTAGGTTTATTCCCATAGTCAGTAAAGCTACAGAGAATACGATAGAAGTTTTTTTGTTTACGAGTTAAGGGTAGCTTCATTAAAAAACTACCCTAAGATGAAAGAAGGAATGAGAAGTGTGAATGTTTCGTTTGCGAAGAGAAATAGACCTAGTGATTTTTATACAATTATATACAGTTAATATATATTTATATAATGAAACATTCACACATGAAGAATGTATATATTATTTAATTTAAATCAACTACTTTTTTTTCTTGGAATTTGTGGATAAATATTTTATTGTTTTCACAAAGGAGACAAATATGAGAATTAGAGAAATACCAGAACTCAATATTATTAACGACATTGTTCAATCTTACGTAAAAGAAAGCAATGAAAATTATCTAAAAGGCAAGGAACAAATAGATTTTACCTCTGATATAGGATTATCTTCTGTTATGGATAGCCCTTTAATAAAATTATTAAGAACACAATACCCAAACATTGAAAGTGATACATCTAATCACTTAGACGTAATGATTGGTGATTTTGTTCATAATGAAATACAAAGAAAGATTAGAGAAGTAAAAACAAATTGTTATATAGAACATCCTCTACCTATTAAAGCAAAAGGTGAATTAGGTGATTGGACTCTATCAGGTCGTATTGATATTTTAGAAATGATATCTGACAAAGAAGTAAAGATCGGAGACATCAAAGCGACTAGTGCTTATCAAGTACAAACACTTCGCAAAGAATTAAATACATTTGGTTGGTCAGATGATTGGAGAGATTTAAAACATAAATATTTCTATCAACTTAATGCCTATGCTGAAGGTATGAGGCAACAAGGTTATGATGTTAAAGAATTATATCTTTTGGTTTATTGTAAACATTGGACGAAGAGATTATCTTATGAAGATAACTTTCCTAAATACTCATTTGATTATATGGAAATTCCTGTTTTAAAGCCTCAACAGATACAAGAATACTTATCTGAATGTGTGAATAGACATCAAGCACAAGAATTTGGTTATGATGAACATGATGTGTTGCCTTCTTGTAGTAAAAAAGATTTATGGTTGGACGATCATAAAGAGTGGGCAGTCATGGTTAAAGGAAAAAAGAGAGCAGTGAAACTATTTCAAGATAAATCAGAAGCAGAAAACTTTGCGAATTCCATTGATAAAAGTTTTATTGAACACAGACCAATGGGGCTGCCTATGAGATGTAAAGAATATTGTCTTTACAATCAAGTATGTCCACAATATTCTAAATTAAAGCAAGAATTAGGAGTAAATAATGAATAAAAGAATATGGGATAACTTATGTCACACAGATGAAAATTTCACCAAACCTTTTAGTAAGTTCGGCATGAAACTAACAACAACTGATCCAATGTATCAAATTAGGAAGATGACAGATCAGTTTGGGCCTGTTGGTGAAGGTTGGACTTATGAAGTTCAATACACTTACACAGATAAAAATGTGTTTGCAGAATTAAAAATAGGTTGGAGAGAAGATACCAATAAAGAATTTAATTGGTATGGCCCAATATCAGCAGTGAATCCGTTATACAAATCTAACAATTCACTAGATGATGAAGCACCTAAGAAAGCAATGACAGATGCTTTAACCAAAGCGATGTCTCACTTGGGTATGTCAGCAGATATCTTTTTAGGGAAATTTGATGGCAACAAATACGTAGAAACAAAAACAAAGGAGAACGATATATGAGTGATCAATTTTGGATGAACTTATTTAAAGCAAAAGAAAATGAATATGGGATTGTTTATGATAACAATACCCTTGTTGTTGAGGAAGATTTTACCTTCAAGGCGGGAGTTCCTTACAAGATTTCATTAAGTAAAAAAACAGCTGACTCAGGAATACAGTATGTCAGTATTCGTGCTGTTGTTAATGATTGGGCAATCGATAATATGGATAAGTTTGCTAACTTAAAACATATCTATAAAGCAGAAAAACAAATAGAAGCAGCAAAGCAGAACAATAACAGCAACGATATTGATCTCTAAATTAGACATTGTTAAGGATAAAAAATTCCAGCAATGGGTTTGTGATACAAAGCCTTGTTATATGTGTACTGTTGTGAATGGATTACAAAACTTTTCACAGATACAGTTTCATCATTTGCAAGGCAAGTATCGTTTAGGAGCAATGATTAGACAAGATTCCAAAGGAATCCCTCTATGTTTCCCATGTCATAATCTGTTTACCAAAAGAGGTGAGCGTTTGGTGTGGGAAGAGATTGGAGTAGATCCAGGTATTTACGCTGATGAACTTTGGGATGAATGGAAAGAAAGGGATAGATGAAAAAGGAAAAACCAGATTTAAGTGTAGAACTGATAGATCTTCACAAGACATTACAGATTATCTATCACAAAGGCTATTTAGCTGGATTAAAAGAAGCAAAAGAAATAATAAAGGATAAGAAAGATGAAAAGAAAACCAATATTTGAAAATACTGATAAAAGAGTATCGGAACGATATGCAGAAGAAGAAAGAAAGAGGCTTAGAGAAAGAAACAAAGCAGAAGAAAAAATGGGCTATAATTATTTTACCAATAATAAAGGAGAACTAGATGAAGTTAGAAGAACTTATTAAAGATGCAGACAAAGTAATGAATTTAAAAGAACTTAATGTTATTATTGATAGGCCTCGTCAAGGTAAGATTTATGTTTACCATGATGGAGTTGTGGCAACAGATAAGACTCGTAAGAAAGACTTAGGGGGGTTGTCTTTTATGATTCAACGCTTTGCTGAGAAGAATGAATTAATGCCTTTTCAAAAAAGAATCAGAAATGACAAATACATCTATTTTTTCGTCAGATGAGTTTGAGAAAAAAGAATGTTTAATTTGTTTACGAAAGTGGACAAAATTAATGATGATGCAATTAGATACAACTAAAACTAGATTTTTATGTATTGGTTGTTATAATAGGAGTGGAAAATGAGTTTAGCAGAAATCAATAAAGACATGAATCAATTACTCCAAGACTTTCGAAAGTCAGGAGAGGTATTAGCAGAAGCTGATGCAGCAGAAAAGTATGGTGATAATATGATTAGTGTAGTTCGGGCTAGAATAGAAACAGAATTTATGAACGCTGGTAAATCAGCAACAGAAAGTGAGAAGAGAGCAAAAGCTGATCCTCGCTTTGAAAAATATCTCCAACAATACAAAGAAGTAAGACATAATAAGATGACGGCACAAGCCATCCACGAAGATAATCGTAATCGTATTATGTTTAAAATGTCCATGAACAAAGCAGTCATGGAAGAAATGAAGTTTAGTCGTTAATCCTCTTATACTTGTACACTCTCTCTAACTTGTGTTAGGGCGTTAATCGCCCTAATGCACATCTCTTGTTCCTCTAACACATAGTAAATCCCACATCTAGTATGGTATATTCTTTGTCGAAAGGATGTACGAATATGTTTAACTTAACTACAAAAGCAATGAATCACTTTTTAAATTTTTTTAATAAAGAGGATAAAGAAGAAGCTCTTAAAGAATTTTGCCAATCAGAATATAAAAAAGATTGGTATGCTGCTTACATGACTTATAAAGAAGAAGGTCAGTTCCCTAATTATATTAGAAGAACTCTCTAGCCTTTTAAGGCTTCCCCAACGATTCTAGCTTCGATGACATCTTTGCAAACAAATGCACTGATTGTCTCGTAGCCTAGACTCTGGGCAGCAATACATCGATTGTTACCAATCTCTACTATATCATTAAATACTGTAATAGGATGTTGTAATCCTTTTTGTTTAATATCCTCTTCTAAATCTAAAGGATGAGTAGGGGGTACGATTGTTAAATCTTTTAAATGTAATTGTTTAACGTTAAAAAGTTTACCTTCATACCAATAATTAATCATAGTAGATAAGAGATGATTATAAAACATCTTCTAAAACACCAGCTTGAACACAAGTAAAATTTAAATCTGTATCTTTGATATCTGATAGATCAGATCTTAATAATTGGTAATACTCATTACACTCTTCATAAGAGCTATGAATAACCTCAGAACCCATACGAACACATTGTTTGTCGAGTCCTGTACCAATACAAACCCAACCGACTAAAAAGAATTTAAGCATCTAAAAAGTGTACCTTTTTGACACATTTTTTCAATATCTCTTGTTCTGAACCTTCAGTGCCTTTAATGGGATTGCCTTGTTCATCTTCTTCTATAGCACCATAAATAAGGATTTTCTCTTTATTCTTTGCATACCACCAACCTAAAGATCGACAGATAGGCATAGGTTTTTTCATTGTATCTTCACAATTACTCCATTCACCCGATGCTCTACCTGAGTCGATCCAAGTAACAATGACAGGTCGAAGATTACTTTTTCTTTGAAGTTTTTTTAACATTCTTCTTCATGGTATTTTTCTTACCATTTTTCTTGTTAGCTTTCTTTTTCATTCCACGCATAGAGGATATCCTTTCTATTAGTTTGTTTCGATAACCAACAGTATCTTCATAATACTCTTGATCCCATTTCTTATAGTAACCTACACGCTTAAGTCGTGTAGACGCATCTTGAAGTTCATCCAATCGTTGAATGAGAATCATCAAGAACTCGTTATCTGTTTCAAAGTCATCTGAATACAGAAAATCAACATCACCTGAAGTATCAGGATGATTAGCCATTAGATAAACATTTTTCGGTAAGCTAATAAAATTTAAGGCTTCAATTACTTTAGATAGTTCATCGGGAGTAATGTCTTGATAGTCACTACATCCAATCACAACAATCTTGTATTTGGTTTTATTGAGTTTGGTAATCCATTCATTAACCAACTCATAGGCTCGATCTAAGCTATTGGTTTCTTCTACTTTAAATGTCTGTTTAATTCGACATTGTTGAGCATAAGGACAGGTAGGGAAGTCAATTTGGGTATTGTGTTTTTCTACAATTTGTTTAGACCAGGATAGGATATCGTCTTTAATAGACTTTACCACTTAACTTTGTTGGCCCAATAAGCAGCCGACATCTTGCCTTTAGCGATGTTCTTTGCATGACGAGCCTTAAATGATTTAGCTCTATTTGTCATGGTTTTATCACCAGTCTTTCCTTGTTGACCAAAGCGAATTGTTTTAACTTTGTCTCCTTCTTTAGCAACCACTACGTGTGATTTCTTAGGATGGCTCGGAGTTCTTTTAGGTTTGTTAAAACCACTTACTCCTGCTCTTTTTAATCTTGGATCAGGCATTGCGTACTAACCTCGCTATCTTTTTTGAATACTTTGCGTTGCTTCCTGTACCCCCTACTTTTCTTTTCTTTCTAGTAGAGGCACTGTATTCAGAAGAACTTAACTTCTTAATAACTTTCTCAGGGAGATATCTTTCTCCAGTTTTAGAAGAAGGTTTGCCAGATTTAGTTCTCCATTTTTGTTTTCCCCAATCTTTTAAACTTTTTTGAGATTTCTTTAATGGCATTATTTATAACCTCCACCAGCTTTCTTATAATCTCTAGCTAGTTTTTGAGCTTTTCTAGCACTCCATTTACCCGCAGCAGTACCCATTGTATTACTACTCTTAATTTGATTGAATAGTCTTTTTCTTAACGTAGGTTTAGTGTAGTTACCTGCTTTATTTACTGTGCTTTTTTTTGGCATTTTTCTTTAGTGCTTTTAAATCAGCAGCAGTAATCTTTTTACGAGGTGGTTTTATTGCAGCTAACTTTTTTTGTTTAGGTGAGTATTTACTATAGGGCATTTAGTTTCTCCGATTGTTTAACTTGGTTCTCAAAAGTATCTACTAATTCTTTATCTTTAGCCATCTTGTCTTGGTACTTTATTAACTCTTGTTGATTCTTGATAATATCATCAAAAGTCATCGTCATAATTTTTTGACGTAATTCATAGTTACGTTCATGTCCTAGTTCAAGTCTATCTAATAAGAACTTATTATGGATTCTAAGTTCTCTTAATTCTTTCTTTGCTTCTTTAAGTTGTTTTTCTACTTCTTTAAGTGTTGCCATGATTTACTCCTTATGTGTGCACCCTGCACAATCACAGTTTATACAAGTCATCTCACAATGACAAGGGCATCCACACTTTTCACATTTCATTTTTTAAATCTTTTAATTGCTAGATCAGTAACCTTAAGTCCAAATGATGAACCAATAGCAGCTAACAAGGCCCAAATATACCAGTCGGGCAGTTCATCAAGAGTTAGAAATCCCTCTTTTAATTTAACTACCCATTCTGGTTTGTTTAAAAATACAGCTAAAAATACAATAATTAATGGGATAGATAGTAGTATAGTAAACCACTCATCACGCCAAGAATTATCCATTTGTTTTTGAGCGGCAATTTCATATTGAATTTTTCCTTCAGCCATACGTTTAATGTGCTCTTGTTCAGCCACTGCCACCAGCTTTTTAGTTTCTGTGCGAGTTTTAATAACATCTACTGCTCCTTTCGCTACTGTTCCTAATAAAGACCAAATCATATATTCTTCATTCTTTCTGCTAGTTCGTTAGCACGATTAGGTGTTTGTTTTGCCCAACGACTGTCTAACATTTCTTCACTAGCGGAACTATAATCACATTTGTTTAAGTGATAATGAAACTTTTTAAATCCTTTTAATCTAGGTAATCCTAATTGAAAACACATCTCAATAACAATACCAAAGGCATTAGGATCAATGTTTTCTTCAGGAATAAATTTATTAGCTTCATTACATGCAATATCAAAATCTTTGTCAAAATATTCCATGACGACTTCATCAGAATATTCTTTCCCTTCTTCTAAATCATCTGTAGATAGAACTAAATGTCCAACACCAAAAGTGGCATATCCTAGATGATCTTTATATATTTTATTGACTTTGCCTTCGTGTTTTAGGATTGATTGTTTGATTTCTTTTCTAGACATTTCTCTTCTATTATATCACACAAGTCTCTCCAAATAAGGAGTAAGGTTTGATCAGAAATTTCGACTAAACCCTTTTTACCATTGAGTTTATTGAACTCTTTGGCCTCTTCTTCTATAACAGAAAAGATTAATTTATTCTTACCAGGTAAGATTCTCATAGATAGATATTTCTATCCCAACTACCAGATTTATTTAAGATCATAGGTACAATGTAAGGAACACCTTCTGTGATAACCCCACAAGATAAGATAGGTTTAGCCATATTAACTTTCATATAAGCCATTGCTAAAGATTTTTTATCTACCATACAACCAACACTCATACCCCAATTTAGGTGAAAGTCATTAGCTACATATTTAATTTCACTTGTTGTATGAAAGTGTCCTTGAACACAAGACATACTTGCTTCTCTAACAGCCTTGGCAATATCCTTACAGAACTGATGAGCAAATATTATTCTGCCTTTTTCTGTTTCAATGATGTGTCTTTCTTTCCATTGCCAACCCTTACCTACATCTAAGATCTCGTTATAGTCTTTAATGAAGAACTTAGACATTCCTTTCGCCATTGCTCTACGAAGAACCATAGATCCATGATTACTTTCTAATAAAGTTATTTTAGGAAATATCTTCTCTAATTGCTTACAAAGAGATTGACCAACTAATAATTCATCAGCTGGGGAAGGCAAGTCAGGATTAATTACATGACTAACATTAATTGAGTGCCAATCCATTTCGTCTCCTATATGCACAACAGTATCTGGCTTATAAGTTTTTTTAAGTTTAATTAAAAAGGGAAATGTATCAGGGTGATGGTAAGGGAAGTGAGTATCTGAGATGACTAGTATTTTTTTCATATTAGCTCCAATGCGAATATGTCAATAACTATATAGGATAATCTGTGGATAATCTAGGGATAACTTGCGTTTTGTTTACGAGATTGTATGAGATAATCTTCAATCCACATAATCTTTTCTTTAATAATGGCGATATCAGTTTGCATTTTAGATATATTATCAGCTTTAATTTCTACTGCATCAAGACGTTCTGAGAACATTCCCCAAGAGATACCTATCCCAACTATTAATGCAATGTAGGGTAAGAATATCTTGATTTCTTTGTTCATTTTGTTTTAGCTGATATATCGCTTAAAGGGTTATTTAAAGCCTTATTGATTTGTAAGTCAAGGCTTTCTTCAATGAGCTTTAACTCATCAAATACTTCTCTTGTATCTTCTTTTTGTCTATCTTCCACGTCATTTACAATTT
>Ga0181379_1000999_pt1 | contig 13462 bp, 12 predicted proteins | sample 2SPOviralmetaG_FD_130115 | JGI IMG/M metagenome (GOLD analysis project Ga0181379, IMG submission 130115) | Marine viral communities from the oligotrophic San Pedro Time Series (SPOT) site, San Pedro Channel, CA, USA - 2 SPOT_SRF_2009-07-10 | ecosystem: Environmental > Aquatic > Marine > Strait... | reverse complement strand
TTCAATGACTTTTATAATCTTTTAACTAGGTCTGGTTACAACAATACAACATTCTTAGTTGCACCAGGTCACATATATAATAAAAAAAGTTTTAACGAATTAATAAAGTTTGTTAAACAAAGCAAGCCTTATACAGAACCTGTAAGCAGAAGTCATAACCCTAACATATACAATGATGACAGTTATGAAGAAAATGCACTAAGCAAATATACATTGTTGCTTAGAAGAAGATTCGCCTTTTTAGAAGACCAACATGATACTGATGTGAGTGTTGCAAGACAATCCTTAGAACGAATGGTTAGATTAATTGAAACATTCTTTAAAGAAAATGAAGTAAATCGAGATGAAAATGGCAATATGAGTTTTGAAACTCTTATTGGTATTCCTGAATTAGACATACGAAATCCAGAACCAGATAATCCTAGAGTTAAAAAAATGTCTGAAAAAGACAAAGAAACATATTTAGAATTATAGAGTGAAGCAGATAGTCAAAACTTTCTAGGAGTAATGATATACAGACTGGAAAGATTAGATGGTACGTCATCAGATATTAATTCCGGAGAAACAGAACGTAGAACAGTTAGTATAATGAGCGAATTTGTTACTGACTCAATACGAGAATGTTTAGGTGCTTATTATAAAAACAAGGATCGTTATCCACAATATTATGTGATACCAGAAGTTAAAAGTCTTATTAAACAAAGATTTGAAAGTTTAGCAACATTTATGCGAGGCATAGATAAGATATTTGTAGACAACGGATTTGAAACTCAAGATACATCTATCAAACGTAAGCAACAACTTGATACTGATGCCGAAGCATTTAGAAAGAAAATGGCAACTCGACCATTGGCTACAGTAAATATACCTGCTCACAGTTGGGTATATATGAAGCCAGAACTTCATGAAGAATTTATGGTGTTAATGCAAGAGCAATCCTACCTTGATGCCCCTAAACCAAGCAGAGACTTAATTAAAAAGATGGTTGATAGTGCTAACAATGTAGGAGAATATGCAGGGTCATTTTCAGAGCATATAGGAATAATAGTTATACCTGCGGCACACTGGAGTCAAGTAAATGATGCATTAAATGGCATGGACATTATCAAACTACAACAAAAAGTTGGTAATAACAGTCAGACTTGGAGATTACAAAATTATCATAAAATATTAGAAGAATTTAAACGTATATATAGGCATCCTCAACCAGATTATATTTTCAATAAGTGGGAACAACTAGATGGTACTGACAGAGATTTTATAAGCAGAACATTTAACATAGAATTCACTGGTAAACTGGATGGCAGAGCCGGTATGGGTGATGTTGATGAATTACTGCCTACTGAAGAAGCAAAAAATCAAGTGTCAGGTGAACCATTAGAAACGAATAGTGCTGTATCCTGGTCCATAAGCGATGGCAATGAGAAAAAACAATTTGCGGCATATGATTGGAAAAAGTATCATGGTAAAGATGCAGATGCTCTTAAGAAAGCAACTGCTGATATAATGAAAGATGGAAACAAAGGATTTTACAGAGCAATACAAACGGCAATAGAAGATAAAAATCCTTCAATTAAAATTGATAGAGATTTAATAAATGTGGCTGGTGTAGAAGATTATACCGGAGATTCATCAAACACAATAGGTGCTAAAACAAATTGGATTAACCTAGCAAACTACTTTAAAATAGAACATGGTGTAAATAACCAAGGTATAGGATTATTGAAAAAAACATATGAAATGTTTGACGGTAATCATCAAGGTGAATTTGCTTCAGAAGGTCATAGCATAGAGAGATGGCTGGATGGTGTTAAGAAAGCCAAAGAATATATTGAAAAATATTATAAAGAAAGTGGCGGAAACTACTTTAGAAAAGATGATTCTGAAGGTCAGCCTAGTGGCGCAAATGGAAGATATGACTATAATGATGCAGGTACAACCAGAGGCAGAGCATCAGGACCTACAACTGATGAGTTACAAGCAGATGACGTAACTGAACAAGATTACGAAAAAGTCAGATCCGAATATATTGATTTTGATAGGATGATGAATGCGGGTATGCAAAATTATATAGTCAGACCCGACGTAAACAGACTAGTAGATTTTCTTAAAAATTCAGACAATGATGAAGATTTCAAAAAGGCTGTTTTACAAAGTATGATGAAAGAAAAATTAATAGGTTCAGCACCAAATGACTTCCAAGGTCATTTAGCCAGAGCCAGAGTGCGAATGCAACAAGAAAGTGTATTTGTTAAGTTTGATAAACTGCCTTTACAAGAGCAATTAGCAATACTAAGCGAGTCAAAAGTATTAGAAAGACCTTTAACAAAAGATGAAAAAGATGACAAAGAAAAATATGTTAAAGGAATGAAAAAAAGCAAAAAAGATTTTAAAAAACGTTATGGTAAAGATGCAGAAGCAGTTATGTATGCAACAGCAACCAATATGGCTAAAGAAGATTTAGACGAAACAACAAACGAATTTGATAGAATTAAAATTATTAATGATATACTATCTGACCATTTTCCTGTAAGTGACCTTAAAAAACAAATGCTGGCTTTTCAGGCTATACCAATGCCTGAAATGTTAAATGCATTTAGAGAACTTAGAGCCCAGGGTGGCGATGATGCATGTGCTAGAGGCATTGTAAGACATTTTGTAAATGCACTTCCAGAATATATGCAAGATAAAGTTAATTTACATGAGTGGAGCAAACAACATCTTAAAAAAATAATTAGTGAATACACAGATTTAGGCAGTGAAAAAGACAATATTATTAAAACTATCAGTGGCTTAGATGCTACAAACGAACAACATGCAGATTTGTTAGATAGAATATACAAGTTACTTAACAGCGAACATATAGGTAAAACATTAGATAAAGCATTTAGTTATCCATTGATGGACGAACCTTTTTCAGATAAGCAAAAACAAAAAGTAATAAATGATGTTACAAAAATTATAGGTGCGTTGGATAGTGACTATGCTACAATGAGTGGATTCATTGAAAGATTAGAAAAAACAGGAACAGTTGTAAATATTTCAGAATTAGATAAACCTATAAACACATTTGCAAATGTTTTTGGCGATGATATTTCTACTAAAGCCTTTAGAGCATTAACCACTTATGGTGTTGGTGTAAACCAAAAAGGACCAGGTGAATATGGATTAGCATGTTTGAGTAACAAAATTAGACTTGCATCTGGCGAAGGTGATTTAGAAGTTGATGGCATAGGTAAAGTTGAATTGAAAGCGGCTACTAGTAGTACTGGTGGAAGAATAGGTTATGGTGGCGGAAGCCAAAAGGCTAAAAGAGCAGTATTAGACAAATATGCTGAATACATTCCAACAGTAGTAGGAAGTATATCTGGTGCTGGCTATTTAGGATTTACAAAATTTATTACTGGACTAAATGAAGACTTGCCAATTACTGATATAAACAATCAAAAATTAAGAAAACAAATTTCAGAAGATTTATTTTCAATGGATATGGATAGTTTTGCAGGACCATTGTGCGATGTTATATCTACAAATGCAAATGCAGAAGAAATTGAAAATGCATATTTAAAACAAAACTTTTTATGGTACAAAGATAGAGATAATTTTGACGGATTATTATTAATAAGCATACCAAATATGAAAACTGCTATGATTAAAAACGAGAAAGATTTAATTACATTTAGACGTAGTGGTCATGCAATGTCAACATCTATTAGTATTGTACCTACACAGGCTGGTGCTGGTAGAGAGCAATGGGCACAGTTAAGTCTTAAGGCTGGCACAATATAATGAGGGCAAATGATTTAAACAAATGTCCTAGAACTAAAGAAACAAAATGTCAATGTGAATCTTTAAATACTATAACCGAAGCAGAAGAGACTGTTAAGGCATTAGTAAAGTTCGAACATACAGAAGGTGATGTGCAAGGCATCATAAAACTAAAACAAGAACCCGGTAAACCTACAATTATTAGAGGACTTATAAAAGGTCTAGAACCAGGTGAGCATGGATTTCACATACATGAATTTGGTGACCTAAGTGATGGTTGTGCTAGTGCTGGAGGTCATTATAATCCAGATGATACTGACCACGGAGATATAGATAATGGTCATGTAGGCGATTTAGGAAATATTACTGCTAACGAGAATGGAGAAGCAAGGTTTAAAATTGTTGCTAGACGTGTAGATTTAAGTGGTGACAGAAGTGTTGTTGGTAGAGCAGTTGTTGTCCATTCTGATAGAGATGACTTAGGCAAAGGCGGTGACGAAGAAAGTTTAAAAACAGGTAATGCTGGAGACAGGTTAGGTTGTGGTGTTATTAGATTAAGACAAGGTATAGAAGAAGATTATCAAAGACATGTAAGTGATAAACATTTTAATAGAAATGAATTACCACAAATTAGACAAGATGATTTAAAAAACTCTCCTTTTAGTTTTAAACAAGGTGAAATAAGTTTAGATAAAATTAAACCTGTACAAAGCCAAAGAGTAGATGGATTAAGTAAAAGAGCAGAGAACATGTTTTTTGATGGAGACTATAGACCTTTTATATTAGATAGAAAAGGATATTTAGTTAATGGACATCATAGATTTGATGCCGCAAATGTATTAGGTATTAATAAAGTAAAAGCAATTATAATAGATGCTGATATTGAAGAACTAATGAAGCACTACTCACACAAATCAAGTGATACAGCAGTTATGGATAGTTTACAAAACAAACTAACTACAATGCTTACATCAGAAGATGCTAGTAATTGTAAACATGGAAAATATTTTTGTAGCACAGACAAAGTTTGGAAATGTAGAAAGAAACCTAAAAAAACAAGAATGTCAGAAAATTTTGCTGACGGTAAAAAAAAGGGCAAAAGTAGACCTGGCAGAGTTAAAAAATCAGGTGCTAGTTGTAAAGGCTCAGTCACAAGTTTAAGAAAAAAAGCAAAAGATAGCAGTGGTGAGAAATCAAAAATGTATCACTGGTGTGCAAATATGAAAGCAGGCAAGAAAAAAGGATAAATACTAATATGAAGATACATGAAATTATTCAAGAGACAGCATCAGTAGGAGGCATGAGTGCAGGTGCAGTTGCTACAGTTGTACAACCAATTGCAAATGATGTACAACGTATTGCACAAAAACCTAAAAAGCCTAAAAAAACAAAACATGCACATAAAAAACCTGGTCCTAAAAAGAAACTTAAAAGTTCTATATTAAGACGATGAAAGTCCTAAAAAACAAGCAAGGTTCTACTTTTGTAAGTAGCAAAGAGTTTCACTTCTTTGACAAATTACAAAGCGAAAAAGGTATATATGAGTATGAGCTTTCAGAAAACGAAGTACACACAGCAAAGGAATTGAGAAAAAGAGGATTAGTTCTCAGAATTAATGATAATGGTCAACCAAAATACAAAGCATACCCGCAAAAAGAGATTTTCTAAATCTAATAAGCAAAAACTAGCAAAGAAGTTAGAGTCTAGTGTTGCGAATATATCTAAGAGAGGTATATATTTTAAAGCAAAAACCAAAAATAATACCTATAATATTATAGATGGAGCAAATAAAAAGGTTGTTCTAGAGAATGTGTTGTTACCAGAATCTGCAAACACAATTCTAAATACACTAAAACAGGCTAATAAACAAAAAATACCTAAAATAATTGAAAGATTTGTTGATACATTAAGAACTCACCAGCCCAATATTGAAAAACAACTAAATGATATTATGTTTTATAGACATACTATGAAAACCACCAAAGATTCTATAAAATTCTTCTCAACTGAAGCAAGAATAGACATAGCAGTATCCAGATTACGGTTTGAACGTGATACCTTACAAGATAGATTAGGTATTAACGTATTACACAGTAGTTACCTGGACTAACAAACTGACATTTTTTTCCTTTAATTGATAAATACAATTAACAAATTTATTTTATCGGGAAAACAAATGAAAATTGCAAACTTTAATCAAACACCTTTGGATAAAATCAAAGAGATGAATAAGTATCTAAAGGAAAACCATGGTGTTAAAGTTACTGGCTTCCATACAAGGAACAAACTTGAAGCAGTTCGTGAAAAAGCAGAAATGCATGTAGTCAGACTTAGAAACACTAACAAAAAATTTAACTTAGATCCAGAATACGCAAAGTATTTAGGTGTTAGGGATATTATCGACACAATCATTGAAGAAGGAATTTATGTCGAAAGTCCTGCACTAGAAGGAATGAGGCAAGAACTAAATGCTGAAGTCCAAGGATTAATGGACAGCGGATATACTGTAGAAGAAGCAAGTGCTGAATGTATGAATAGATACAGAAAAGACTCCCGATATGCTTATGATGATGAATTTGTTTTACCTATAGTGATTAAAGCGGCAAAGGCATATGAATCCAGTTGTGGAACACATGAAGCAATTAGTACAGACATTAATGAACCTGTATTAAGAGAACTTGCTAAAGAAGTTGGTATTGATTTAGATACTGTTGAAAACTACAATGCTATTGAAGAAAAACTTGGTTTGTTTGCAAACATAAGTGAAAAAAGTAGAGATGCAGTTGTAGGTTTCTTAAATGGTTTAGAAGAAGATGCTATTACTTCAGGTATCCAAATGTTTGGTGCTAAAATTGGTGAACAGAATAAATTCACAGGTGCTAGACAAGATGCTATCAAAAAAGGCGAAGACGAATTTGAAGTAGACGGTGAAACTTTTAAAGTATCAGGCGATACTTCAGATGAGAAGAAACAAGCAAAAGAAAGCAGTATGTTTACTGACATAGTTGATGAAATGATTGCAGAAGAAGTTGAAGTCGAACAAGCAGAAGTTGTTATGGCGATTAGAGCATTAGCAGATGACGTACAAAACCATATTGAAAGAATTGGTCGTATGGTTAATGAAGACCTTCCTGCAATAGCAGACCAAATGGTCGGTGAGTTTGGTGTTGACCAAGCATCACAAATTAAAGACCAAATGGAACAATCTTTAACAGCATTACTAGATGCTAACAAAGTAGGTAAAGATGGTGTTGATGCAGTTGTTGGACAATTAACAGGTGTTGGCTCACTTGGCGATGCAGGTGCTCCTATGGATGCTCCTATGGATGCTCCAGTTGATGCTGAATTACCAGTTGATGCTCCTGTAGATAATGTTCCAGCCGCGGCAGGACCAGAAGCAGAGCCATTAGGCAGAGCAGAAGTAGAACCAGGCGCAGTTGACGATCCAGCAGGTATTTAACAATGAGAATTGCCGAAGTATTCTTATTAGAGGCATACTTTGATGAACTCGAAGTTATTGTACAAGACAGACTTGCACAATATGTAGGCTCTGATAAAAACGAAATACCCACAGAAGAATTTAGAAAAGCATTAGCAGATGATGGCTTTCTATTGAGTTTTGAAGAATTACAATCAGCATTAGAAAAAATGGATGTAGTAACATCAATTGACAAAGACACTATTACACCAAAAGGCAAAATCCCTAACGACATGGCAGAACCAGATGCAGATGCAGAAGAGACTGGTACAGATGTAGCCGCAATGGCACAAGACCAGGCATTAGGCGCCGTAAAAGAACCATCCCTAGCATAATCCACAAATAAATACTTGCATGACAATCCAGAACTTAATGGAAGACATTGTGAGTCGTGCCACTATCTATGAAAGGCATACTACCCACAAAGAGTTCTTTACAGATACTTCAGGTACTGTAGAATATACACTTAATAATCTTTGGCACAGAGAACAAGAATTAAGTGAATTTACTAATGGTTTTAATTTAGCAGTTGGCTGTAGCCATACTTTTGGAATAGGAGTTAAAAATCCTTGGCCCTCACATCTTATAAACACTTACAATGCTGGTGTTCCAGGTGCAACTATTTTCGATATGATAGATATTGCTTTTGCAATATATGAAGAAAAACGATTTAATAGACTAATGTTATTTGCACCACATGGAGAAAGACTTATAGTTTTTAAAGACGGCAAACAAGAAGCACTTATGCCTTATAGCAAAAGTTATAACGATTTTAAAAACATTGACTTAGATACAAAAATGTACTATAATAATAGGTCAGTTAATCATTTATTAACATTTTGCAAGATAAACAATATTGAACTGCAAATTTTTAATTATAACAGTATAGGATTTTTAAAACAGCATAAAGATTTAATAGTAGACAAAGCCGCAGATGATGTACATTACGGCGAACAAACTCATAAAAACTTTGCAGGATTATTTAATGTTAAAAGAAAAGATACAATATAAAAAACTAGAAAGAGTTACCACTGCTGAAGGCAGAAGGTATATAGGCGATGATAATGTTCCAGTACCAAGTGTTACAACAATACTAGACAAAACATCTGACAAGACTGCCTTGATTGCTTGGCGTAAAAGAGTAGGCGACCAAGAAGCAAATAGAGTTAGTAAGGAAAGTGCAGGGTTAGGAACAAAAGTTCATAATGCAATAGAAAAATATATACTTGGTGAAGAAGTTACTTTTGGGAATAACGTAGTAAGTGTTATGGCAAAAGAAATGTCCAATTTAGTAATCAATGAAGGATTAAAAAATGTTGATGAAATTTGGGGAACAGAAATTGGATTAATTGCACCAGGACTTTATGCAGGTACAACAGATTGTGTAGGTATGCATGAAGGCAGTGAAGCAATTATAGATTTTAAAACCAGTAAAAAAATTAAGAAAGAAGAATGGATTGAGGACTACTATTTACAATGTTGTGCTTATGCATTAGCACATAATGAAATGTACGGCACAAATATACAAAAAGGTGTCATACTAATGGTAAGTAGAGATAATAAATTCAAAGAGTTTATTATAGAAGGTGCAAGATTCGAAATGTATTGTGACCTTTGGACAAAAAGGTTAGAAGAATACTATGAAAAATTATGAATCCAAACAATGGAATCTTAAAAATTATCCTGTAGCAAAAATAGGACTCGAACATTTTGATTTAATCACTACTAACATAAGTGGTGGTACAGTAATACAAAACAAATTTTTAACATTAGATCCTTTTGCAAAAGCAATTATGGCACCAGGTCATATTGAAAAGGATGGACCTATTATTAGTGATGCAGTAGGAGAAGTTGTAGAGTCTGATAGAGAAGATTTAAGTATTGGTGACATAGTAGTACACAAAGGTGGCTGGAGAGAATATCATGCATTAGGAAAAGATGAATGGTATTTAAAAGTTCCAGACACATCTATAGACCTTACATATTATTTGAGCATTTTAGGTTCAACATCTAGGACAGCATTTTTAGGTGCCAAAAATATTCTTAATTTACAAGAAGGACAGAATGTTGGTGTAAGTGGTGTATCAGGTGCAACAGGATTAGCATTTGCCCAAATGGCAAAGTTTGAAGGTTGTAATGTTTTAGGCTATACAAGTTCTTTAGAAAAAGCAAACTGGATTAAGGATAATATTGGTATAGAAGTTATTGTTTCAAAAGGATTAAATCATGCAAAATTAAGCGAAGAAACGTTTAAGATTTTTCCAGACGGAATGGATGCTTATCAAGAACATGTAGATAACACACATTTATTTAATGCAATGACTAGTTTAAAGCCAAACAGCACAATAGCATTGTGTGGGCTTATGAGAACGTATAACGGCCCTATGGCACCAGGCCCAAACTTAAATATGTCCATATGGAAAAACATAAACATACAGGGCTTTATGCTTGCCAATTTCCCTAGAGAAGATACAGTTGATAAGTTCTTTCAGTATATGAGCCAAAAGTTACCAGAATTTAAGTGGAAACAAAGCACAATAGACGGTATTGAAAACATGGATAGTGCATTCTTGGATATGTTTCAAAACTTTGACAAAGGTAAAATCATAATTAAATTGCAAAAGTGATAAATACAATTAACAAAGATATCGGAGTTAATTGTGGCAACATCAGATGATGCAAACTTAAAAGTTATTATAAGTAGAATACAACAAAGGAGAGGTCTAAAACAAGATTTACCTCAGCCTTTGCGACCTGGCGAAATTGGTTTTGCAACAGATAGTAGGCAAGTTTATATTGGAGCCGATACTGCTGATACAATTAGTAAAACTTATAACAAGTCAGTTTTCTTAGAAAACACATTAGGTTCACAAGCAAGAACTTTATCGTTAGCAAACAATCAAATTATTAAATTTACAGTACCTCATATTAAATTTCCTAAAGGATCTGCAACATTTGATGGCGTAAGTAAAAGTCAATCTTGGACTGCTAATACGAATATTACTGTTAATTCAGGAATAGTTGATGGTGCGGGTAATACTGTAAACAGAGGTGTATTTGATGCTAACGTATCTGGTAATGATTTCGTTAAACATAATCAAACAGGTGTAGCCTTTAATGCCGATGATGTAACAGTTTTAATTGACGGTGTTAAACAAGCAGGCGACAGTAGTGGTACTGGTGCAGTTGTAAATACATCTTTTGATTACAATTTTGTAACAGGCAGTAATGCTAATAGTGACCATAATGTTTACTTCAGAACTCCACCAACTAATTCACAAGACGTAGCAATTACTTATTATGGTAATGCACACGTTAATCACACAATATCTAATACAGTTATTGCCAGTGGAGCCGCTGTTACTGGTTTCCATGCTAACATGTCTATACCTAGTTATAGATATCTTAATTCAGAATATATTGTTGTAAACGAGCAAATTGGTACAGGATTTATTGGACTTGAAACAAAACATATTGATGTTGTAGCAGAAGGACAAGGTGTTTCTAATATAGCAAATGTTTCATTAGGAAAAGTTGTTGCAGTAAAAGACAGCCAAGACCCAAGTTTATTTTCTGTTGATGCTTCCTCAGGAAATGTTTATGCTGGTATATCAGCAAATGCAACTGTGGCATCAGGAGAGATTACAGTTGATATGGGTGCTGACTCTTTAGTATTAACAAAGTACGATACTGCAAATATAGATTACTCAACAGGCTATAACAGTTATGTATGGTTTGAAGGTAAATCACAAGGTGGAAGTTTTGCAGTTGTAAATACTCCACACTACTTACATAGAAAACTATTACCTGTAAAAGCAAATAGCACAGGATCAAGTTTTATTATTGACGTACCAGCAAATACTTTCCAAACTGCAAGAGCAGTTACAACAGGTGTTGCTTCTAGCGGCACAGTTACTATTACAGGTAATGTAGATGGATTAAGTACAAGTGATTATGTTAAATTTATTGGTAGTAACAATGCACAATTCAATGACACTGATGCCATTTATCAAGTACAGTCAGTTGGAACTGGAAACTTTACAGTTACAGAACCAAGTGTAACAAGTGCTGTTAGTAGTAATTTAGATTACATTAACTATGGTACTGACAATACAGGTGCTAATGTGCAAATATTTAGTGCAAGTCATGGAATACCAGGAACAACAAATGTAACTTTTGATACAGCAGTAGGTGGTATAAGTGCAAGTACGTCAACAGACGTTTTAGGTACGCCTACGCAAAACGCATTCTTTATACCAGTTAGTTCGGCTGTAACGGCTAACGTAACAGGTAATACAAGTCCTGTGTTAGATAACATTGTACTAGCAGACGGACTTACAGTTACAGGCGGATACATGCTTGACTTATCAGGCAAAACTACATTAACTGGTGCAATTGGTGAAATTAATAGTAAGCAACAATGGGTTAGAATGAGCCTTAAGCCAGATGTAAATGACGAAGCATACATTTATAGTAATGACCAATCACAATATAGATTATTTGATGACCCACAAGCAGATACAGATACTTGGAGTGCTATGGGCATATTACCAGGTTATTACACAAGAGCAAGTCATACAGTTAAAGCAAAATTAGAAACATGGATTAAACGTGTCCTTGCAGATAACAAAGTTAATATAATTACAAATGCATATATTAATGATGTATATGGAACAGAAACTTTTGACTCATATGGTATTTCATTAGACACAACAAATGCTGAAATTGATTTTACAAGTAGTGACGAAGCAGGTAATTTTGCAGAACTAGTAAACAAACTATACTTTAAATCTTCAAGTCCAGATAAAAGAGGACTCGCTACAATTAAAACCAATATTGAATTATTGACTACTGCATCACAAGAAGCAGGGCAAAGTGTTAGTACATTTACACAGCCACAACAATTAACAATTGGCTCTAATAGTAATGTGTTACTAACGGCATTAGGAACAGATACAAGTGTGTATGATACAGTATTTGTAGACTATTCATTAACAGGACAAACATTAGATCCAAATGATTCAAATATTACATTGTTCTATAATAGAGTTGGTACAATGAGTTACATTGGAAATCAAAATGCAGACAGATATGATGCTGGAGCAGGTAATATACAATCCAATGGAGCAGTTACAATCCAAGACATTTCATCAGAAATAACAGATACTTCTAACATAAGTGGTAATGTTACTACTGTATCAGGAAATATACAATTTAATGCTAGTATGACACCAGGTTCCAATACCGTAAACATAACAGCAAACAACAGTATTCAACCTGCAACAAGTAACGTAGTAATGAAGTACATTGTTAGAAGATGGAAATCCTAAGAAATAAAAAATGTTCGAACAACACACAACGGCTGAAAGCCGAATTATTCAGTGGCGAAGTTTAAGACAAAGTGCTAAAACAGAACAAGACGTCTTAAATAAGTTTGCCAATATAAAAATTCTACCTCGATATCTAGATTATTGGACTCCTAAAACTTGGCCCAATCCCTTTGTAATTGTCGAAGAAGGCTACTTTTGTGCAACAGGAATAGCACTACTTTTGTACCAAACATTAGGGCATTTAAAATTCCTGAATCCAGGCGAAACGCAGTGGAAAGTGATAAGTAATCATGTTACAGGAAACGATGGAGCAGTTTTTATAGCAAATGGGAGAATGTATAATCTAAATCCAGAACGTTCAGTACTTCTTGCTGATACCGATGATTTGTACATCACACTTATAGATTATAAAGATTTATACCTACCTTTAATTTAGTTGACTTGTGCAATATTCTATTGTATAATGTCATTAATTTAAAAACATAGATACAAATACGGATAAACACATGCAAGTACAGAAACGAGATGGTCGACTAGAAGATATTAATATTGATAAGTTACACAAAGTCGTCCTATATGCTTGTGAAGATATAACTGGTGTTAGTGCATCACAAGTAGAGATAAATTCACAAATTCAATTCTACGATAAAATAGTAACAGAAGATATTCAAGAAACACTTATCAAAAGTGCGGCTGACCTCATTACTGAGGAAACTCCTAATTACCAATATGTAGCAGGTAGGCTTATAAACTATCATTTGCGTAAAATGGTTTACAATACATTTGAACCACCTTGCTTATGCGATATAGTTCAAGATAATATTGATAAAGGATTTTATGATCCAGAGTTTGTTGAACTATATACAAAAGATGAAATAAATGAACT
>Ga0181379_1000997_pt1 | contig 13475 bp, 25 predicted proteins | sample 2SPOviralmetaG_FD_130115 | JGI IMG/M metagenome (GOLD analysis project Ga0181379, IMG submission 130115) | Marine viral communities from the oligotrophic San Pedro Time Series (SPOT) site, San Pedro Channel, CA, USA - 2 SPOT_SRF_2009-07-10 | ecosystem: Environmental > Aquatic > Marine > Strait... | reverse complement strand
CTGGTGGCTGTCATAGCGCATGCTGTGGGAAGAGAATCTCCCAAGGGAATGTCCTGAGTAAAGGCAAAGCTCTCCCTCCTCAGCTGTATTAGACATCTGTTTGACGCGCCTGCCATAAGCATGGCCGCCAACTTTTTTAGAAGGTTGAGCCTCAGCCATTAGAAAGATCCCTCAGGTTTTACATATGTCCCACCATGAGGTGGGTATTGATCTTCAGTGTCAAGTGATTCGAGTTGATTATTAATCATGTACTCATAACGAGTGGAGTTCTCATATTTAATTCGAACTAGTTTTGAGCTTGGGGTGTAATACTCTGGTTGTCCAACAACCAAAGCATTCATCCCATTAGTTTGTACACGGACACGCAGCCCAATTTTGATATCGGAAGCAAGCATATTAATACCTTATATATTGTTTAGTTTAATTAGAAGTCGTTCAAGATATGGGATTCATCTAAAGGATCATCCTTTGGACGTTGCCAAATACGAATCGATTTAGATTTACCATTAGCGTCTTTCCTGCTTGTTACCAAACGACGCCACCCCATTGACTGAAGTACATCAGCAACACGGCGTCCTTCACGACGTGACTGGTTGCGAGGGTCAAGCTCCAGTGCATGTGTAAGCACATCGGCTGCAGTGACCTCTTGCTTGATTGAAACGTAAGCTCCAATCTTGTCTAACCAAGGATCTGGATCACCAAACTCTTGGATGTATTCCGAGATTGCAGCAATCTCACCACTGTTGAATTCATATCCAACGCCGCTACGGTAAGCATGTACCGCCGCTGCCCATAGACTATCTCGTTCTTGCTCTAATTGCTTCCAAGGAATCTGAAATCCTCCTGCAATTTCTAGTGGAACGAATCGTCTATTGCCAGTACTGTCAACAAGGAATTGATTCCTATTGGTAGTGCCAATCATCACAAAGCGACGTGGCAACTTCGATGGGAGTGATGCATATGGATAACGAACCTCATCCACTCGACTTGTGATTAGGTTCTTGAAGTTCTCAATGTTCCTGACATTGAAGTAATTATCGATCTCTGGTAGCTCAAGCAGCCATGCCATATGCAGGCGGTACTGCTCTTTCATCAGAGTCTCCAAGGGGATGGTGATCTCTGCGAACAGGGCATCAGGTACCAAGTTTCTTGCAAACATGGACTTACCTACACCCTGAGCACCCACAAGAATGGGTAGCCAGGACATGGATGCACCTGGGTTGTAGGCACGAGCTACTGCACCAATCATCATGCGTTGCATGGCAAGAGTTGCTAGCTGATGCTTGTTACCTAGGAAGACTTCTCCAATACGGTCCCAATCTTTATGCGGGATCGCATGTGCTGCACAACTATCAAGGTACCGAGTGATCGGGCAGTAACCGTTTTTACCTGCTGCGTACTGAATAGCTGACTTGATACGCGGCTCAGGAATGAAGACCCCGTACTCACAAGCAAGCTTGGTAGTCATGATGTCTAGGTCATTACCTTCGAGCTGAACAACTTTCCCGTTGGGGTCGTCATACTCAATGGCATTCGTAAGTCTGTTCTTACGTAGACCAGTCAAGATTGCTTTGACTTTATCTACGTCAGCCTCACGTTCTTTGGCAGCATCATCACTGCTTTTCTTTGGTCGTCCACGTTTGGCAACCTTTTTGGAATCCGGTAAGGGTTCCGGTTCAAACTGCATAGTTTCTCCTTTTGCTTGTCGTATAACCTCTTCAAAACTGACCAACGGATCAGTCTCTGTATAACCAACTGCTCCACCAGATGCACCAAAGCGCACATCACGGGGAAGCTTACTAGTCCAATTAGGATCTTGCTTTTTTGCAAGCGAATACAGTTTAGTATGCCCAGCATATTTGCCGAGACCTTTCCACTTAAACGCACGAATGTTTTCTTCTTTGTGACCGTGGTGGCCACGAATGACCCAGTCAACCCAGTCATCAAACAGAACGCCACCTACACCAGCACAAGCTGCCATGACAGGCACGTAGTAAGACTCGTACTCATCGTCGTCAGACGGACGTAGGAACTCTCGAAGGAGCCACTGACATCGCCTTACGTCAATATCCTCACAGTCTGAATGTACAAACTCTGTAGGTTCGTCGTAATCAATGTCAGTCAGTAGGAATTCAGGTACCAATGCACCATCATTAAGACGATGACGGGTAGCTGTATTGCCATACCAAAGGCGCTCAGGCTTTTGTCCACAGTTATCTTTGAGATCATCGAGCTGCAGATCGGCAAGCAAACGGTTAACGATTAACCAGTAAGCACCACGATGCTGTCTAGAAGATTCAAGATCAATTTCTAATGCAAAGATCGCACGGAATCTGTGCTCTTCTTCTGTGTGACTTGCAGAAGTATAAGTAGCAAGGCACCACTCTTTAGCAGTTGTGGTTTCCCAAAACTTATCAAGAGTAGTGTCGCCATCAAAGTCAATGACAATGATGTTGCTACCAGCTGCATTATCTGCACGCCTGTGTCGATCAATAAAATGAGTGGCGCACCAGCCGTAGCCATGCTCCACCCATCCAAGTAGCCAGTCAATGCTGACTAATACATTTGACCAACCACGAGCAACCAGTTGTGGGTTGCTTTTATTTTGGCAGTTCTTATTGACTGCTATCTTCAGTATCTTTTGCACTCTCCATCTCATGAAATTGTTGGGCTCTTTTCAAAAACTTTGCTTCGAATCTGTCCAGCTGATCGGTATCTATAAAGATACCTTGAGAGGTTTCTGGAGTAGAGACGATAATCAAAGCTACATCACATTTATATCCTGTTCGTTCAGCTAACGCGAGGCGGTATGCCGCCATTTGCTGAGCGCACTTTTGATACTTCCTAAATCCACCAAAACCTAAGCGGTCTCCTTTCTCAGGAAACACAGCAGAGTAAGGAGCGTTACTGGTTTTAAAGTCAGCAATTATCTTTACCCCACCTATCTCTCCGATCAAGTCAGGACAACCAGCGTACAAATGTTCTGTTGACCAGACATATGCAACTTCGCGATCATCGCTTCTGAGGTGATTCCAGTCAGGACGCAAAGGACGTTCCGACCAATGAAGTGTATCAAACCAATCTAGGTATGGTGTGATTCCATTCCAGAAGTCTTGATATTCTTCAGAAACTCCGGGATCTAATCCACGGAGATAGTTTTCACAACCAAGGTGAATAGCAGAGCCACGAGTTGAGGCTGCTTCTAATGCACCAGGGTTGTTCTTCTGCCAGTTACGTAAGCCAGCCTTAGCCTTTTCAGTTTCTGTAGCAGACAGGACTGTTGTAACCGAAGGCATATACAGACCTGAACAAAGGTACTTTCTATAACCGCTCGGAGTTTGTATCCGATACGGCTTATCAGTAGTCACCCTCTTCTACCTGCTCTTGAAAGTTCTGCGAATACGTTGCGCCTGTATCTGTAACAGTGGTTTGCTCCTGAAACATGGCATACAGTTGCCCCACTGCGTTACCTACTGCTTCTGTTACCTGTCCAATTGCTTCAACACGCTGAGTCATAAACGAAACTTCGTTCCTCATATCTGCAACTTCTTGACGCAATGCAATGGTGTGATCCATCAGGGAAGGCACTTTTGGAAGGGGCCTTGTTGCTAGTGGTCGTTGCGGAGCATCGGGTACAACGGGTTCAGCAGGAACGGTTGCTTGTGCTCCTGCGATGATCTGTGCAATACGCGCCTGCATTTCAGGTGGCAAGTTATCCATATTTGAATTAGTCATTAGAATTCAGTTTCCTCTTCTACTTTTTTAGTTGCAGTTGTTGTCCCTACATGGGCTCCACGTTTGTCGGTTCCACCAGCAGGAAGACCTTTCTCATCGACTTGTTTGCCATCGAAAGGATCCTTGCCTTCAAAGAAATTAGGAAGCCAGATGGTGTCCTTCTCTTTGTCCCAAGTTGACTTAATTTTATCTGGCACCTTACGGACCTTCGGTAGGATGCTGTATGTAGTTTCCAGACCGGCTCCCTTGCGGCTAATCTTAATTGAAAAATTAGCAAGTCCGTCTTCTGTCCAAGTGTAGTCTTCAATTTCTTGAAGAATTTCTGTGAGCTGTTCTCTAAGTGATTTTTGTTCAATGAAAAGTACCTCTAAACGACCGCGAGCTGCACTAGTGCCAACCCAAGCGAGGAATCGCCGGGGCTTGACATAAGTTCCATCGCTTTTTGGTCGATCGGGCTTGGACCAATCGGTCTCTCGTGCGATGTCTTCGGGCTGCCCATGATGTGTGTGAGTAACAACGTAGCCGTTGAAACGCAAATCACCAGTCTTAGCATCACGGCATTCGGATGCGTACTGCCAACCCACGATTGCGTGTCCCGTTTCGTAGCAGCCGAGTAGCTGGAACTCTTCTGACTCGCCATCTTTAAGACTGCTTGGTTTCCAGTAAGGTTGTGGTTCTCTTGTTTCAATTTTATCTTTTGTCTCCAGCATTTCTGGAGGTAGGACTTGTAGCGCCATATTGATGTTATTTAGACTCTACAAATATAAGTAATACAAAGGATAAATGTGAGCTATGAAGCTAATACTTTGTGCCCATACCAGACAACTAAACTATACCGAGTACCTTCTCTAAGCATATTGACTCGATGCTCACATTTAGAAGGGAAGACTACGAAGTCTCCGTATTTCATTTTGAATACACGGATATTAGAATCACTGCCATCTTTTATAAATAATTCAGCACCGTCATACATTTCAGAAGAACTTAGGCATACACTGATGCTTAGCTCTCTAACAAAATCAGTAACGTCATCATCATAATAATCTTGATGCCAGTCATAATGATCGGTGACTTCATCGTAGATGGTAAATTGATATTCCCTAGCTGAGTCGGAGATATTTAAATTAAAGAATCCTACGTTGATTTCTTGAATTAACTTGTCAATAAGATCAGTAGCCTCTTGAGATTCTGTTAGCCAATGTAATTTTCCTTTTCTTATCTCTAAGTTGAGATCATCACCAGACTCATCGTCTCCAGAGTCACCAATGTAAGCCTTTGATAGCTCTTCTACTTGACTGACTTCATTAGCTATTACTTCATCTATAAACTCTGCTGTTTTAAGACATAGCCTTCCACTAACAATGTTGTCTGTAACCAGGTCAATATCAAAGGCTGGATATTCTGTAAACATAAGCGTCCATTTTTTGGCATTAAAAAAGGTCTCGCGTAAGACCTTTTTGGGTATATTTAGTAGTCAGGTACAGGGTCTACTTCGCCATAGCCCTTTGCTTGGCCCGTTGTTCGAGCTTGAGAATTAGATCTCTCCTTTTCTTTGCGAGTAGTGAAGTCGTTTGCAACGATTGCACGGTAAGGACTTGCGTCACCTTCCTTTCGGTATTCACGAAGATAGCCATGGACGCATATGCCACGTCCACTGCGGATTCGATCGCTAAGTTTAGACTTCCTGCTTTCATGGAGTTCCATAAAGAGCCAGGTAGTGACGTCAGCGTTATCTAGGGTAGTCCCAATTTTGGTTGCGATTTGTCCATTCTTCCGTTCTTTAATATCGTTTGATCCAAAGAATGCATTACCCAGGACAACTTGATTGCAATACATATCCTGTGGGATGTTGAACTCGACGGTAGTCACCATCAGATCCAATGGCTGTGCTGTGTCTTCAGAGAAAACAAGGTAGCCAGTGATCAGTGCACGATTACCTTTCTTCCATTCGAGGAACGAATCGAGCTTGGGACCGGATCTGTCGTAACAGAGAACTCGGAGTTTGACCTCGTTGTCACCACTGCCAGCGGGGATAACAGCATCAGCCCCGCGATAGTCCAACCCATAAGCATTGATCGGATCTGAAATAATGGATCTGAGTTCAACTGTGGCTGCGATAAAATTCATTATTGCCTATATATTTATCAGTCTTTAATATAAGCATTATGACCACATGGCGCGAGATATAGTTGGTAATTCTGTGTCAAGAATCTCTCCGATCTGTCTAGCAATTTGTGAGTGCTCGACTTGAGTCCCATGACTGGCCCGCAGATCAATATAGTGCAGCCAACTTCGTATAGTACCTGACATATACATCCTAGTTTTGGTACTTAATGGAAGGACGTTACGTGCACATTCTTTGGCAACACCGTAGGCAAGCAGCTTTTTATATAGAGAATTGGATTTATCATTATGCAAGGTGATCATATCTTGCAGCTCTTCTGATAGCTCTTCAGGAAAATCATCAATAGAATTTTGGCGATTATTTAAGTCCTGTCTACGAAGTTGGGGTACTTCTATTTCAGTGACTTCCGCGTAGCGCTGAGAGAACTCTTGAAATGAGAACGATCTGTGCCTGAGGATTTGCGCTCCAATAGCTCTTGTAGTCTGAATCTCGACGCACATGGACGCCATTTCGAATGGACTCCAGTGCTTGTGCTTGATGAGATATTTGATGAGTCGTTCGACATTGGGATTATCCTCGTTAGCTGAATTTGATACTCGGGCAAGTTTGCCGATTAATCTTTCGGCATCAGGTGTTACCCATACCAGTTTAGCTGTGTGCATGAATTGCTAGGAGTTGACGTAATTGTTTGACAGTTAATTTATTTGCACGCTCTCTGACGTAGAGACAGAGATCGTCTATGTAATCACTCTTCAGTTTTGATTTTGCCATATAAATTTGGTCGTATTTTTCCGTAACCAGACTGAATTTTAATTAATTCACCTATGCCTTTGAGCTTATCGTAGTAAGCATCAAAGATATCTACCATTGTGTAGGCACGAACTACATCATAAGCAGTAGTGCCAGCAACAATGTAAGTAACGATATGGCAATCAGATGGTAAGTCGCTGTCAACAAAGGTCTTGGGATTAATCTCTTGGTCTACTATTTGAATCTTGATCTTTTCTTTAACGGTAAATTCAAGCGGTGGCATATTAAGCGTACTGAGGTAAGTTTTGGTTGGCAGTCTCAAAAAACGCTGGCATTCTTGAGGCGCGAGTATCAATTAATCCTTCTGCTTTACCTCTGGAGTAGAGCGAATCTGAATTCGCCAGCCAGAAGTTAGACGACAGATGCTTATGCTCTGCTTCACCTTTAAGGGATTGAAGGCACCAAGCAACCGTAGCTCGCCTAAGGTTATTGAGGGTTTTGTCAGACTTAAGTCCAAGCGCTTCACACACGAGTGTGTTCGCTGCGACATGGGTCTGTTCGTCTCTTGAGATGTCGGCAGATGTTGTGCGTAATCCTGTATCTCCCAGTCGTCGGAAGATGGGCAGTAAGACGAAGAAGACTGATCTCTCAAGTACCACAGCTTTGAGAACAGGATGGCGGTCCAACTCAAGCCAGGTTTTACAAATGTGTGCAGCTTCTTTCTCAAACCGAGGGGAGACTCCGTGTGCAGCAGCTGCGAAATTAAGGGCAATGTCATGTTTCTCTTCATCAACAACGTTAGAAGCAAGTAGTTCCTTACAGCCTTTAACGTCAGGCAGATCGCCCTTCATAGCGTCAGTAATAAAATCACCAACGGGAATCTCAAGACAACGTAGCGCTAATGCACGTTGAATGACTTCTTCGCCACCATCAAGTAGCTGACCAGCTGATACTTGAACCGGAGTCCAGGTACGCTTGCGCTGGTGAAGATGAATGTAAGGAGTTTCTGCTTTCATTGGATTGGGTATAAGGTTTACTCAGCGCAGCCAACACAGGCTGCAGGGTCATTAAAGATGTTGATAATGCCGTCATCATCGGCGTCACCGTCGTTGAATCCGAACATAGTTCCAAAATCACCGTCTAGTGCAGCAAGTGCATCATCTTTTGCCTGCGTATTCTGCATAACTTGCAAGCTGTAGTACAGCGAAGTTTGGGGAGAATCAAGCCAAGCTTCAATGAAGTTATCGTCATAAGTAACAACGTCGCTCCATGAATTGAAACTATAGCCATGTGCCAGGCCGGTGCGTTTAAGCATTTCCATAATGCCATCGACTACACGTTTGTAGTTGTCCCAGCCAACTGAATCGGCTGTTTCAACTTCTCCGTAATCGAATGTTTCGACACCGAATGTAGAGCTGTCCCTATCCACTGTGCGTCCGATTGGCGGTGCAATTTCGGGGGCCGTGGTATAGCCAGCTCGGTCTGTGTAACGGTAACTACATGAGGCAGTTGGTGCAATAGCAAAGCAGCGATCCATATTGGCTCGTTCTGCAATAGCTGCTGCTGAATCAACACCTAGCTGAAGTTCTTTAACTATCTTACGTGCTTCTGGAGTCGTAATGTAATCACCTTCGGGATACAAATGTGCAGTAAGTGCTTCGCCAAACTGCTCGTAAGTGACGTTCTCTAGAGCCAATAGGTTTGCTAGTCCAAGCATGCCTAGTCCTACTTGACGATCCTCCTGTTGAGTGAGATACTCACCTGTTTTTTCGACACCAGTTTTTGAATGCAGATCAATAAGCTCTGACATTCCCGCAATAAATGCGGACGGAATATCTTCAGGACGACAAGCCCCCAAGTTTATATGTTCTAAAAGACAAGTTCCACGGCTCTTGAGAAAAACCTCAAGGCAAACGTTGGCATAAATACGCTCACCATGCTGATCACTGCGGATCTTGGCAAGCCAGATATCACCACGAGCAATGCCTTTGAGGATTGCATCTTTGACTGCAGGCTTGGCCATGTCCCACATGACGTTAGACAAGTTAATGCAACGCTTAGCCCAAGGGATTTCGTGCCTAGGCATATTGATGAACTCAAGGATGTCCTTATGGTTCAAATCGAGGTGAAGCACCACAGCGCCGTTCTTGTAGACCCCACCTCTACGTAGCTGCTCATTCAAACAGCTATAGATTTTGCCGAATGAACAAGGCCCAGAACTTACTAGCCCTTTACCGTTGTCATGCCCGGCAGGACGAATCTTGGAAAGATGTACAGCAACCCCCGCCCCGAAGCGTAATCCGTGACTCACGTAGCGCCAGCTGGCCTCGATTCCGTTATCACCAGTCATGCTGTCATCCACAACAAATACTGTGCAGCTAACTGGTAAACGACTAGCTGGATCATCAATCCAATTTTGTACACGTCCAGTGCGTGCAATCACTTGCTTATTTTCCATTGGTGTCGTAGTAGTTAAGTTGAGGTTTAGGTAGGCAGTCGCCTAGATCGGGCGGTAAATACGATGGACCTTTAAGGACCTTTCCGTCTTCTCTGTAAATTGGCTTTCCTTGTTCATCTAGTTTACTGAGATTAGACTCATAAACGAGTTGCATAGCCTTATCTAAATCGATGCCATAAGTAGCAGCAAATTGATAGCAAACAAAGACAAGGTCTGATAGTTCTTTAACAAGTTCTTCTCTACGTTTTGTGTTTTCAGGATCAGCAAAGCATTCATCGGCAGCAGTCATAAACTCCTGGCCCTCTTCAGCTATTAATCGTAGCTGCATATCCCATAAATTCTTCTTAATAAATCCAAACCTAGAGATATTGTCAAGAGTTTCTTGATTAAAAATCTCTCTGAATTTACGTGCTTGATCAAGTAATGTCATCATTATTCCCTGAATGTGATGCGTCCTCTTGTTAAATCAAAAGGACTAAGTTCTACGGTAACTCGATCACCAACCAAGAGCTGGATCTTACGTGTTACCAATTTTCCTGATGCTCTACACAAACACTTATGTTCTGCTGGCTCATCTAGTTCAACATTGAAGTATCCGTTGCCGCTCTCCTTAAAGATGACACCTTTCGTTTCAATGACATTTGCTTTTTTGCTCATATTCTTTTACAGATTTGAAATATAGTTTGTTGTATTTAACGATCATCTCGTTAATTACTTCGCGGTCGTCAAGCTCATCAATAGCAATTAGGTGCTGAGAGCATCCATGAAGCTCACCAATAAGGAGTAAGTATTGTTCAGGCAGCATTAAAACCTTTTATTTTTTTGTGTTTCTTTTTGTCTTTCTTATACAGATTATGTGGCCCAATTTTACAAAGCTGCTCATCGCTTTCCTTAGAAAGGATAGAACACATTTGATCTACTGCCATGGCAAATATACCTGCATGAGACAGTTTGGCAACCATGTGATGTGAAAGATCAAATATAAACTCTTCACGCTCGTTTTCTGTCATTCTGGATGTGCGTAAGTGTAGGCATCGAGTGTTGCTTGGAGGTGCTCAATAATTGAGTTAGCTCCCACGAATCGTTCAACAGATTCTTCTCTATAGTCACAGTCTTCATCGCCGTCTTCATCTAGTCGGCAGGAAACCTCCTCATGAACGACGACGAGTGTTGGTGACAGTTCCACCGATAACTCCTCCGCCAACGCTGTAGGGCTGCCTGAGGGTGCTTTAAGAGGGACAAAGTCCAACTCAGCCGCTTCGTTTTCCGTGAGAGTTTTGACGTGGTCCTTGAGACGATCGCAAGGAGCACACCCGTCTTGGGTAAAAACATAGAGCTTGTAGTTTTTCATCATTGTTTTAGGCAGGATTACCATCAGTGAAATAGAAACCACCGATACAGTTCTCGTTATTTGATATTACTAAATGTCGTGCATGTTGATAACATCTCATACCCATATGATAGGAAATCATGACGGGATCACCGACAATTACGGTGTCTAATCGGTCGCACATAATTAAACGAACTGCAGGTGGTTTGCGTTTGTACTGAATCTCTGCGTCATAGGCAAGGTGGGAGTCTTCGTTGAGTGTGTTTGGGTTGAAAACAGTTCGAACTCTGGGAGCAGTCACAGGGATTGCTTCCATTTCAGACATTAGTTTTTTCATTCGTCGGCAAAAGTTATATCAATTAGTTGGGATTCTTCGAAGAGCAGCTCTTGTACAGCACCGCTCTCGATCTCTTCTTCGCTGAAATGCCAGTCTGCAAGGTTCTCTAAGTAGTAGTTAACCTCGTCATGGATATTGTTATCCAATGCACAGCGCAGGAATGTACGGAAATGATCTCGTTGTACTTCAGTCATGATCTTCCAAAAGGGTCAGGTGTCCATTGAAATGAAATATTTGAAGCATCTTCTATAAATGCTTCTTCGAGTTCCTCATATCCCTTGTCAGAAAGGTCATCCTGTAAATGAGGTGAGTTGTCTATGTAGACAGGAATGAGTTGTTCTATTTGACGCATGAGTGAGTTTGCAAGAAATGATCGAAACCGTGTTTGTTCTTGTACTGTAAGTTTCATTCGTTTGTAATTAGACGGTATGTTGTACAACGCTTGCTGTTAGCCACACGTTGCTTGAGCAAAGCCAATTCTTTTTTGGCAAGTTCTTCATCCTCAAAGGATTCTTTGGTGACCCAGACTTGTTGTTGAATGTGAATCATGAGTTAGGCAGGTGCAGTTTTAGCGGAGGTAGATACTTTTTCTCAGCAAGGTACACTTCGACTTCCTGGCGCTGATCGCTAGTGAGATAACCAAACATGATGTTGAGTATCTGGTTGAGATAGTGTGTAGGAAATTCTGGTGAGTCTTGGGCCAGTGCTGCGTGGCACAGGAGTACGACATCGAGCACGTCATAGTCGGGCAGTTTGTCAACGTTCATTTGTAAATTTGATGTATTCGGTGGGATTTTCTGCAAAGTAATCAAGAAGTTCAAGTAGCCGACATGCTGTTATGTGCTCCCCATCAATAGATAATTGGAGGAGCACACTGTTGAGGTAACGTCTAGCAGCCAGCAGTTCGGTAACTGCTCGTGATGTCATTCGTCTTCTTCTTCTTCCTCTTCTTTCTTTTGTAGCTGCAATTGAGTTTGAGCATATTCAGAAACACAGCCATCGACAATCCATTCAAGAGTCTCAGCTTCGAGTTGTTCTAATGCCATTGCACAGACAGAACATCGTATAGCCATTGTCATTGTTGGATAGTTATCGATGAGATAAGCGTCAATATCAAAGATGTATTCACGCTCGTAGTCAGTTTTTACAGGCATTAGAAGTTCTCCTCTTCTGTGTCAGCAGGCAATGCACGTAAGTCATCTAGGACAGTGACTTCAGTAGGAACACCGGATATCTCTGCAGACAGGATTTGTACTGCATCTGTAACGCTTCTGATGATGCCTTCCTTGTCTCTGTCAGAACGCAAGTCGCGAAGCTGCTCATACATATGATTGTCAGAAACACGCTCGCCATCTAGATAGATGTTGGCGAAGGAAGGACGCTTGCCTTGATCACCACGCTTGGACCAGAAGGTGAATGGTGTGTTGAAGTCATACATTCCTGACCCCATGATTCCCATCAGAGCTGTGACGACAGCTTGTGACCACATGGTCTCGACACCAGAAGTGAAGCAAAGCTTGATACCATTAGGACCACGCAGCTTGAGATTTAGCTTTGATGCTTTGAATGTACCAATGTCATGAACAATTTCAATGCCATAGCAGACAACATTTTTGAATGATTGTAGTGGCTTGCCGTTTGCTTGATTAAGAAGAGCAATGGGCTTGGAGTCTTTGTAGAAGAAAAATACAGCGTCAGATTCTTTCATTACGCCAACTCCAATAAGTAGGTCGTAATCAACTGGCGCAGATAGACCACCAGTAAACTCAGAAATAATTGAAGCAGGATTAGCGATTGTCATAGTAAAAAGTAAGTGAATGCCATATAGGCAATAGAAAATAGAGGACCCATTAGGGTCCGTATATCAGCGGTTTCGAGCAGGATCTAAAGCCATTAGCCGATTGGCTTGTGCTTGGCAGCGATCAGCTACAAGTTGATAAACCTCTTGTGGGTTATCAGCTTCATGCTCTTGAATTAATTGCACCAGGAAATGCATAAACAATCCTGTTAGCTCTCTTGTATTTGTCATTCGTCAGGCTGCTGCTAGTTCTCCTGCCATCTCAGCCAACTTGGCTGTAGCACGGCATTGAAGGACGATCCAAGCAAGCTCTCCTGATAGTTGATTTGTGTCGCAGAAATATTCGATTGTGTCGTCTATCAAACCTTCCAGCTCGGACAGCTGGTCGCGTGATAATTGCATTCATGAGAGATATAAGTGTTCAGGCCCATCGCCGGGCACAACCTAAATATAGCGCCCATTAGGGCGCAATAGCTATGACATTTATACTTATTTTTTCAAGTTGTAATCAATCGATTTTCTTCTGCGAGCAAACCTTCCATCTTTCATTAATCCTTGGTACACATTAGCTTTAGAGGGGGCTCTTTCAGTTCCATAATAATCAACTGACGAATTTGGAGAAGGTGACGGAGATGGATTAGGGAAAGGAGATGGAGATGGAGATGGACTAGGAGAAGGCGATGGAGAAGGATTAGGAGAAGGCATTGGTATATCCCTACTGCTAGGCATAGGAATTATTGGCATAGCAATAGTTGGCATACTCTTAGGAGGGGTAATACGCGGCATAGGCATACGCCCAGGCATAGGCATACGCCCAGGCATAGGCATCTTCATAGGCATATTCATACCCGGCATCTTCATAGGCATATTCATGCCTGGCATATTCATAGGCATACTCATACCCGGCATATCCATACCCGGCATCTTCATAGGCATAAACAT
>Ga0181379_1000996_pt1 | contig 13487 bp, 13 predicted proteins | sample 2SPOviralmetaG_FD_130115 | JGI IMG/M metagenome (GOLD analysis project Ga0181379, IMG submission 130115) | Marine viral communities from the oligotrophic San Pedro Time Series (SPOT) site, San Pedro Channel, CA, USA - 2 SPOT_SRF_2009-07-10 | ecosystem: Environmental > Aquatic > Marine > Strait... | reverse complement strand
TACAATAACGGTTACTTTGTGAGTTACAATAACGGTTACTTTGTGAGTTACAGTAACGGTTACTTTGTGAGTTACAATAACGGTTACTTTGCGAGGTATTCCTCCAGCCACTGGATGGACCAGGGGTCGAGGTGGTTGGTCGGCTCGTCCAGGAAGAGCGCGTTCGGTTGGGCTGAGGGAGGGGGGAGGGGAGGATGAGTTACGACCACTTTGAGCAATTCAACATTCACCCACATTTATAACGACAAGCTCCTCCCATCACCACCACCACCACCACCACCACCATCACCACCACCATCACCACCACCATCACCATCACCACCATCATCATCACCACCACCACCACCACCACCACCAACCGAGCAGCATGCGACACAGGTCGACGCGCCTTTCTCCCCCCCCGACAGCGACTCCACGCGGGCCTCTGGACTGGGCAGGTTGAGCGCCCTCATCGCCTGAGGAGGGGGGGGGAGGGAGGGGGGAGTGGGTTTGAGAGCATTGTGACTCGCGCTAGGGCAGCAAGTGGTGTGCCTGGTGCATGTCCTTCTCCGCGCTCCAAGCGTTGTGCTCGTCGATCCAGGCGGTCAGCTCCGACTGCGAATGGGGGGAGGGTGTGGTGAGTGAGTCGCGATTGTTGGCCGGCACCTGTTCTTGCACCAACGCCTCGATGTCTGGTGAGGGGATGTGAGTGAGTTAGTAAGTGAGTAAGTGTGTGAGTGAGTATGAGCGGGTGTGTGAGTGTGAGTGTGTGTGTGCATGGTTTGCCTGCATCGGACAAGTCCGGGGCGCCGAAGAGTTGGTTGACCTCCTCGTATCGCTTGAAGCGTCCATACTTTGCCCTTCACCGAACCCAATGACTTTGCGTGGGTTCCCGCTACAAACCAACCATTGGACAACATCTCGACACTCTGCACCGGCGCGGCCTCATTGATAGGCAGCACGTCGACACGCAGTTCACCACCGTTGAATCGCGTGCAAGACGGGCAAGTACGTCGGTATGGCTGTGAAATAATGTGCAGAGCCTCGTCACCACTGCCTGTGTTGGTGAAGGTCAATACGTTTGCGGCTTTTCCCATTGCGGGAGTGCGATCGAGCGGCATGAGCCAGAATGCAACCGTCCAATTACCCTTCGACATCCACTGCGCATCGGAAATATCTACGTGCGAACTTTCAGTCTCGCCGTCGAACGAGATGGCGGTAGGCTCGGCTTTGGCTAGTTTCTGATCGTACAACGTCACTGCTTGGAGACTGGATGACGCACCGACGTAGCAGTTGCTCTGGAAGGGAACCTCCCCAGTTTGGTCGTAGCAGCATCCGAACGTCTTCTCGCACGTGACTTGGGCAATGCCTGGGAAGCCACAGTCAATAAGCCTGTCCTGTTCTGCAGCCAAGGTCCAGTCACATGTGTCGCTGGGTCCGTCAACGTGATCGATCTCCTCGTAGCCTGTACCGTTGGGGAATCTTCGGAACGCATTGGTGAAAACGAAAGGCGCATCAGATTCTTCCATACTTGGAATAAAGACGGTTGTAACCTGCAAAATGTACCAATGCCATCAGTCAAATGAGACAGAATTCTCATCTAGAACACAAAGCATTTGTCAAGAATTACACGTAACGGTACGAGTATCGACAGTTTCTCTCTCAGCCAGTAAAATGGTTCGAAAGCGAAAATGGTTCGTTTCAAACGCCATGATTGGCTCTTATAAGGCGTTAACCCGGGGGGTATGTATACATGTCTGCTCAAATAATTACAGCCTGTAAGCGCTGCGCTTTAATGCGCTGTTGCTGACAATGGTCAGCTCGGGAGTGGATCAACAATCGACAGTATGGTTTTTGCGAAGGTAATCTCTGAAGGGGTGGAGGCTGTTGCTGCAGGTTCTTTCCACAATATGGTGCTCAAACGAGACAGTCAGGTTTGGGCCACAGGTTTGAACCAAGATGGCCAAATTGGCGATGGAACGACAATAACTAAAGAAGCGTTCGTCGAAGTTTCCCTATTTGGTAATTGTTTGCGACATAATGGTTTTCGTGTTTGTGTTCTCTCACTTATTCAGGCGCGATAATTTGTATCTTGCGCGTCATGTCTCGATTCTCACTCGCATGTCGGATCGCTTGCATCGAATTGTAATTAAAGCGTTTGACAACCACCATTAACTCCACAGCTGACAATGGGAATGCGACGGAGACACCAGACGGCGGCGCTACAGGCATATACGGTAGGAATGGGTAGTATGGGAAATAAATTTTGCATATGAAATAGACAAATTGTGTAGTGTTTGGAACATAAGCTCCTATTCAGACGTCAAATTTTGGCAGATGTTGCCCAATTAGTGTTGGGCGATCAATACGGCATGATTTTGAAGAAAGATGGAAGCGTGTGGAGTACAGCTATCACGTCAGGCGTCTTCGGCAAACATTTTGCGCTTGCAATACCAAGAGATGCGAAGTCTGTGGCTGCAGGCGCTGGGTTTAGCATGGTGATAAAGAGAGGTGGCAGTGTGTGGGGCATAGGCCGGAACCACAAAGGCCAGCTAGGGGATGGAACAAAATGTAAAAGGGGCACCTTTTGCTTCGTACAGGTGATCGTCGGTGCGGAGGTTATTGCCGCGCCAGTTATCATAGCATGGTACTGACACACGAAGGTCAAGTCTGGGCGACAGGCTGGAATAAGTACGGTCAGCTTGGTGATCCGTTATTTTCGGCTTACACCAGCAGATTCTTTCTTGTGATGTCTCGAGGGGGGAAAGGTGTGGCTCTAGGTGAGTTTCATAGTATAGTAATGAAGCAAGATGGAAGTGTGTGGGCTACAGGCCGAAACAGCCATGGTCAGCTGGGAGATGGGTCGGTAATTGACAGAAGTAGATTCGTGATCGTCATATCTAGCGGTGCAGCCGTTATAGCTGCAGGCAGTTGCCACAGCATAGTGGCGATGCATGATGGCAGCGTATGGGTAACAGGTTGTAACGGGCATGGTCAGCTAGGAGATGGATCGACAAGTGATAGGAGCACTTTTGTGCAGGTGGTTACAAGTGGGGCAAAAGCTATTGCTGCTGGCGGTTCGCATAGCGTGATGCTGCAGGAAGATGGCAGTGTATGGAGCACAGGCCACAACCGGTACGGTCAGCTTGGGACTGGGTGGAGCATGAATAAAAGTTTGGATTTTATACGAGTGATCTCCAAGGGAGCAAAGGCTATTGCTGCAGGTGCTTTTCACAGCATGGTGCTCAAGCAAGATGGTAGCATCTTGGTCACGGGTTCGGACAAAGAAGGCCAATTCGACGATGGCTGGCTCGCTCCCAATAACAAAGCTTTCGTCAAACTTTCGCCATTTAGCAATGGTTTGACACACGCAATCATGTGCATATGGATTGTTGTCAACTATTATAAACTGAAATTCACTGTTGGGGTATAAGGGTTGTAACGTTCTTTGAATTCGTCTATAATCGGTTGCTTAGTGCGTTCTTGGATTTACGAACAGTTCAATATGCAATGCTTGCAGCTGCCGTTAGATTAGCGTTGGGAGATCAACACAGCATGATTATGAAGCAAGATGGCAGCGTTTGGAGCACTGCTGTTGAGTTACGCGGCCTTGGCAAAAATTTTGTACAGGCATTGCCAAGCGGCGCAAAGGCTGTGGCTGCGGGCGCTGGTTTCAGTTTGATAGTAAAGAAAGATGATAGTGTGTGGGGCATGGGTCGGAACTACAGGGGCCAGCTTGGGGACGGTTTGAAATATAAAAGAGACGCACTTGCATTGGTGCGCTTCATCATGGATGCGCAAGCTGTTACTGCGGGTGGTCAGCACAGCATGATACTGACACGAGACGGCAAAATCTGGGCCACTGGCTGTAACAAGTATGGTCAGCTTGGTATAAAAGGGACGATCTACAAAACCAGATTTTTTCAAGTGATGTCCGATGGGGCGAGGGCTGTGGTTGCAGGTAATATGCACACTGTGGTGTTGAAACAAGATGGAAGTGTCTGGGCCACAGGCCGAAACAACAATGGTCAGCTGGGAGATGGAACGAAGACAGATAGGAGCATGTTTGTGAAGGTAATGGCTAGTGGCGCGGCGAATGTGGTTGCAGGCGGGTATCACAGCATGGTGTTAAAGGATGACGGTAGCGTGTGGGCAACAGGTTCCAACGACTATGGACAGCTGGGGGATGGTTCAACATTAGAAAAATATAATTATGTGCAGGTGGTGTCAAGTGGAGCAAAGGCTGTTGCTGCAGGCAGTCGGCATAGTCTGCTGCTAAAGGAGGATGGAAGCGTGTGGGGTACAGGGCACAACGAATATGGTCAAATCGGGACTGGATGGAACAAGACCGACAGTCTGATCTTCGTGCAGGTAATCTCTAAAGGTGTGGAGGTTATTGCTGCGGGTGCTTTTCACAGCATGGTGATCAAAGAAGACGATAGTTTTTGGGGCGCTGGTTTGAACAAAGACGGTCAATTTGGTGATGGCTTCACAATACCGCACAAATTGTTTGTCAGACTGGCTCCATTCGCCAACGGTTTGCGACATGACCACGCACACATGATTCTGTATGATGAAATCTGAATTGATCAAGATCGTTTCGTGATATTTTTATAATTCTACACGCTGGCACATTGATCTTCTTTCTTCGATTTCATTTTTGAAATACTTGATATGCAAAATATACTGAACAGTCGACTTTCCAACAACCGAAATGACAACGGCGGCACCGGAAATTATCTCGACGCGTACAAAGGTAGCGAGCCAAGGTATTTATCAACTAGCACCGTCAAGATCGCCTCAATTCAAAGTTTTTCCTCATTCACATATTCGTTGTGGACAGGTGTCGTCAGATTAGCACTAGGCGATCAACATGGTATGATCTTAAAACAAGATGGCAGCGTTTGGAGCACTGGTAACAACGAGTATGGCCAACTCGGAGATGGTTCGACTGTTGATCGGTGTAAATTTGTGCGCGTACTCTCAAGTGCTGTGACGGCTGTGGCTGCCGGCAATCAACACAGCATAATTTTGCTGCAAGATGGCAGCGTATGGACTTCTGGGCAAAACTCCGACGGTCAGCTTGGGGATGGGTTGAAGGCTAATATGAGGGTTTTGTTCGTGCAAGTCATATCTAGCGGCGCTCAGGCTGTGGCAGCAGGCTGTGATTACAGCATGGTGTTGAAGCAAGATGGTAGTGTGTGGGTCACAGGCAAGGGCAATTATGGTCAGCTTGGGGATAGCACTACAACTTCGAATCACCATTTTGTGCAGGTGGTCTCCGGTGGTGTCAAAGCTATGGCCGCAGGCGGTTACCACAGCGTGCTGCTGAAACAAGACGGTAGCGTGTGGAGCATTGGTCGTAATTCGTTTGGCCAGCTTGGGTTGGGTTTGCTTTTTGAAAACAGCATTGCGTTTTCTGAGGTTGTTCACAGCGATGTGAAGGCTGTGGCGGCAGGTGCTCTCCACAGTTGTTGTTGAAGCAAGATGGCAGTGTCTGGGCCAAAGGTCGCAATTTGTTTGGTCAGCTTGGGGACGGAACAACGATCGCCAAAAACACGTTTACTACCGTGTTCACGAGTGGTGTGAAGGCTGTGGCAGCAGGCCATTCACACAGCATGGTGCTGAAACAAGATGGCAGTGTATGGTCCACGGGAAGCAACGTGCATGGCCAGCTTGGCGATGGGTCGACAATTGACAGGAATAGTTTTATGTTTTAAAGGATCTTCAGAAGGCGATTGTTCGGACGGACCGCATAGCACAGCATTGAGGGAGTGGGACGTGTCGGACATGGGTCAAACTTTCTCTGTGAAGAAATTCTCTTCTGCGGCAGTGTTTAACGGTGACATCTCGAAGTGGTACGTGTCTCGCGTGAAGAATATGAATAGTTTATTCTGGGGCGGGGAATCGTTTGACCGCGACATCTCAGAATGGGATGTGTCGAGTGTAACTGACATGGCTTACATGTTCTATTACGCTTCATCGTTCAATCGAAACATCTCCAACTGGGACGTATCCAGCGTGCACTATATGGCGAACATGTTCCAAGGTGCGACTTCTTTCAATAGCAATATTTCGAAGTGGGACGTGTCAAATGCGCGCAACATGGCGAATATGTTTCGAACTGCAAGATCTTTCAACGGTGACATCTCCAAGTGGGATGTCTCGAGAGTGACGACGATGTTTGAAACATTTCGTTTAGCGACATCATTTAATGGTGAAATATCCAAGTGGGACGTGTCGCGCGTAACCAAGATGGATTCCATGTTTTGGGGCGCAGAAGTGTTTGACCGCGACCTCTCTAAGTGGGATGTGTCAAGCGCAACTGACATGGCTTACATGTTCTTGCAAGCAGCAACTTTTGACAGTGACATCTCTCATTGGGACTTATCTAGCGTGCGTAACATGGCAAGTATGTTCCAAAGTGCTACATCGTTCAACAGCGACATCTCAAAGTGGGACGTGTCTCGTGTGAGTAATATGGTGAGCATGTTCCAAGGTGCGACATCGTTCAATAGCGACATATGGAAGTGGGACCTGTCAAGTTTGAACAATATCTACGCTATGTTCAGGGATGCGAAATCTTTCACCAGTGATCTTTCCAAGTGGGACGTATCAATGATCACCAATATGTTCCACCTTTTCTCTCACGCCACATCATTTAACGGCAATATTTTGCAATGGGACGTGTCGAGAGTCACTGACATGACCGGTATGTTTCTTGGTGCGAAAGCCTTTAACCGCGATATTTCAAAGTGGGACGTGTCACGCGTAATCAAAATGGACTCGATGTTTCGGGATGCAACGCTGTTTGAACATAAACTTTGCGGTGAGGCTTGGATTCATTCAAAAGCAAGCCAAAAGTTCATGTTCCAAGGCTCATCTGGATTGATATCGAATACAGTGTGTGAAACGTTCTCGCCACAATCGAAAATAGAGCTCCAAAGTGCTGTTGATGCTTGCCTCAAAATGTCTACAAATGGCGATTGCTCACAAGGTGTACATGGATCTATCGGGGAGTGGAATGTTTCAAAGATTACCAACATGATCAACCTTTCTCCCACGCCACATTTTTCAATAGTAATATTGCGATGTGGGACGTGTCTCGCGTGAAGAACATGTTTGGCGTTTTCTCAGGCTCGCGACTGTTCAACCGTGACATCTCGAGGTGGGACGTGTCACTCGTGGTACATATGGATCTCATGTTTCAAGATGCGATGTCGTTTAATGGCGATATTTCGAAGTGGGACGTATCAAGCGTGTCACGCATGCCTTCCATGTTTCGAGATGCGACTTCGTTTAACGGTAACATCTCGAGATGGGATGTGTCAAAGGTGACCGATATGACATCCATGTTCGAAGGTGCGAGATCGTTCAATTGTGATATCTCGCAGTGGGATGTGTCGCACACAATCTTCGTAGATTACATGTTTCGCAATGCGATGTCGTTTAAGCAAAAGCTTTGCGGTCCGGCTTGGGTTTATTTTAAGCCGAGCACAGAGCTCATGTTTAAAGGCTCATCCGGGTCAATATCAAAGAAGGTGTGCAGGGCCACAGCGTTTATTCCGAAGTTTAGACCGGAGCTCCAAAGCGCGCTTGAAGAATGCCTCGAATACTACCCAAAAGGTGATTGTTCGAACGGTCCTCACGGGTCAATCTCGGAATGGGACGTGTCAAGGGTGACCGACATGAGCAGCATGCTTTGTGCGCAATTTTTGCCGTCTGCAGATTTCAATGTCGATATAACGAAGTGGGATGTATCCCGAGTGAGGAAAATGCATGGTGTGTTCTGGGGCGCGGATATGTTTAACCAAGACTTATCGACGTGGGAAGTTGCAAAGGTAATTGACATGACGTCCATGTTCGAAAGTGCGACTTCGTTCAACGGTAATATCTCCAATTGGGAGGTGTCAAAAGTTCTTGACATGTCTGCTATGTTCATGGAAGCGACATCTTTTACCGGCGATATTTCGAAGTGGGATGTTTCGAGCGTGACCGAAATGGCATGCATGTTCGAACGTGCGAGCTCTTTCAATATTGACATCTCAAAATGGGACGTGTCACAGGTGGAGATCATGGATTATATGTTTTTTGAAGCTACAGCATTGCAGCAGAAACTTTGCGGTCCGGCTTGGGTTTATTCCAAGGCAAGCAAAGTGGAAATATTTGCAGATTCACACGGATCGATATCGTCGGAGCCGTGCTCAGGTCGCCCCCCGGCGTTCTTGCCGCAATCGAAAGTGGAGCTCCAAAATGCTGCTGATGCATGCATCAAACTGTCTCCAAAAGGCGATTGCTCGAAGGGTCCGCATGGACCGATTGGGGAGTGGGACGTGTCAAGTAGCACCAACATGATAAACCTCTTCTCCCACCGTGTATTTTTCAACACTGATATATCAAAGTGGGACGTGTCTCGCGTGAAGAACATGTGTGGTGTGTTCTGGGGTGCGACATCATTCAACGGTGACATCTCGAGGTGGGATGTGTCACTCGTGAACCACATGGATCACATGTTTCTTGATGCGACTTCGTTTAACGGTGACATCTCGAAGTGGGACGTATCAAGTGTGTCGCACATGATTTCCATGTTTCGAGATGCGCAATCATTCAACGGTGACATCTCAAAATGGGATGTGTCAGAGGTTACTCTCATGACACAAATGTTCGAAGGTGCAAGTTCATTCAATTGTGACATCTCGCAGTGGGATGTGTCACGCTTTGTGATCGTGGACAATATGTTTAAGGATGCGACATCGTTTCAGCAACAGCTTTGCGGCGCGGCTTGGGTTCGTTTAAAGCAAAGAAAAAAAGATGTTATGTTTAAAGGTTCACATGGATCAGTATCAGCGACGGTGTGCACACCTGACACCACAAGGTTCTCACCGCAATCCAAACAGGAGCTCCAAAGTGCTGTCGAAGCTTGCCTTGTACTGTCCTCGAAAGGCGACTGCTCCAACAGTCCGAATGGGCCTATCGGGGAGTGGGACGTATCGAGGGTCACTGACATGCTTCATCTATTTTCTGAAGCCACATCGTTTAACGGTGACATCTCTAAGTGGGACGTGTCCAAGGTTACCGATATGACTGGTATGTTCACGGATGCAAAATCCTTCAATATAGATATCTCTGAGTGGGACGTGACACGCGTGACGAAGATGGATTCTATGTTTCAGGATGCCACGTCATTTCAGCAAAAACTTTGCGGCACGACTTGGATTTATTCCAAAGCAAGCAAAAACCTTATGTTTGAGGGTTCATCCGGGTCAGTATGCACGACCGTGTTCTCAACGTCATCAAAAGAGGAACTCCTAAGTGCTGTTAAAGCATGTCTGGAACGTTCCCCAACTGGTCATTGCTCGAGTGGCCCTCGTGGGCTGATCGGAGACTGGGACGTATCAACGGTTACCGACATGGACCACATATTCTCTTTGCGAACTTCATCCTCAGCAGCAAGATTTGATGCCGACATATCGAAGTGGGACGTGTCTGGCGTGAAAAATATGTTTGGCATGTTTTGGGGTGCCGCATCCTTCAACGGGAACCTCTCAGAATGGAACGTGTCGAGCATGACTGACATGGATTACATGTTCTTCCATGCAGCAATGTTTAACAGCGACATTTCGAAGTGGGACGTGTCCAGTGTGCAAGGTATGTATAGCATGTTCTGGGATGCTAGGTCGTTCAACGGTGATATTTCTCAGTGGGACGTGTCTCGTGTGCTCAACATGGCCAATATGTTTTGCGATGCGGCTGCATTCAATAGTGACATCTCGAAGTGGGACGTGTCAAGTGTGGAAGATATGTACAACATGTTTAGAGTTGCGAGATCGTTCAGCAGTGACATATCGAAGTGGGATACATCTAATGTGGCGAGCATGGGTGGCATGTTTTCGAGTGCGATAAAATTCAACCGTGACATCTCTAAATGGGATGTTTCAAGTGTCACAGACATGAGCCACATGTTCAGCTATGCAAGTTCATTCAATGGAAAGATCTCGAAGTGGGACGTATCACAAGTCACGGACATGTCTGATATGTTCAGTTGTGCCAAATCGTTCAACGGTGACATCTCAGATTGGGAAGTGTCGAGTGTAATCAATATGTATTACATGTTTCGGAATACCACTTCCTTTACGCGAAAACTTTGCAGCGCTCCTTGGGTTGAGTCAAAGGCAAGCCAAACGGGGATGTTTGGATTATCAGATGGGTCAATATCGCGCACAGTATGCGACCGTGAGCTAATAGCAGTCGGCCTACCCATACCCGCGTCTGTGAGCACGCCAGCCATCGCCTCGACATGCCCAAAGTGCGGCACGTTTAGGAAATCCGGCCGAGCCAGTTGTTGCGCTCCCGGCGGCACTTGGTACAAGAACTGTGGAGGTGTCGGCGACGGAAATGTTGACCACAGTTGGCTTGAAGGCGTGGCGGTCTGCAAAGGTAAGTTCAGTACTAGTGGCATATTGATGTATCTTTATCCATTTTCAAGCACTACTGCTTTTCTGTTTTTGTTTCTCACAAATATTCGTAAACACTGCTAGTTACGACGACCATGGATTTGGCATGCCCCAACTGTGGCATCATCGCGAAATCTGGCAAACTAAGTTGTTGCGGTCGCGGTGGTTCTTGGTTCGGGAACTGCGGAGTAGCTGGTGAAGCAAAGCTTGATCACGAGTGGTCCGAGGGCTTCCAGGTCTGCAAAGCACGGTCACAGTCGGAGACAGTCGTTGGACAGCAGCTACATGATACACAACACGAAAGCAATGCCATGTCTAATGATACTGACACAATAAACTTCACAGCGTCAGCCAACATGGTTACATCCACACTCGCCAATCTCTCCACCGACTCTTCAACTAATACATCACTCAGCATGTCAACCATCACAGCGGCGAGTGTATTTACGCCCCATACTTCAACTGATGTAGCCCCAGTCCACACGTCAGAACACACCTCGATGACTGCCCAAGGATGTAGACAATTGCAGAGCGTCATTGTGCAAATAAGCATTTTGGTATATACTGTCTTGTTAGTAATCTAATTATCTCTCTAACAGGTATTCAAATCTGAGGTAAAAGATTACGTGAGGACTTTAATATTGCGTTGTATGAAATTTCATACGTGTGCTCAATAACTCACTAAATTTCCCGGTTGATGAGGCACTTCAAAGTAGAAGTCTATTCGTATCCCACACATTAACATATTCGTAGAATAGTATGTCATGTACGTAAACGCCCCTGTTCGGTATGCATGTTAATAATCTAATCATCTCTCTAACAGGTATTCAAAACTGAGACAAAAGATTATTGGTGAGTGGTGGGAATACACAATCTATTCGAATACACATCAACACATCAAGGTCACCACCCGAACCTGGTTCGGATGTGTGTTTATACTTCGATGATGAAGAGTATGAGGGGATACTAGTACATTCCAACACCTACTCCCTGAGTAAGGATATAATTCAGGTGGTCCATCCGTGGACATGGTCCATCGGTTGACCCGAACTTCCTACGTGTAATGATTACAATTTAGGAACTCCTACACGTAACATTGTGGAATTTTTGTGGGGTTTTACTATACATATGTATATACATAAATGTTCAGTATATTTAAGTTTAGTAATTTACTGAATATTACTACTGAAACTTACGGGATTTCTAGTAACTTCTCATTGTCATTGCGGAAGTGCGAACCTCCGTCCGATATCAGTCACTTGGGGAGTCCGTGCTGGGAAGCCCACCGAAGCAGCGTCCTGGCCGCCAAGATAGCGGTCGCTTTTCCTGCGGGGACGAACATTACCAACCGGGTGAGTTTGTCGACCACTATTGTAGGCCTTCCAGTGACCGTTCATGTGCGCAAACTTTGCAGTAACATGTATGTCGTAATGTAGTAATGTATATTATATACAATCGTATAAACGTACTAAGTAGTCTATTCTTTGAATAGTTTGTAGAATTGTTCCTGAGTCAATAGGATTTTGCTCCGGAAACCCCTCTACCCCTCTACAAGTTACGTTACAATACACTGTATGCATATTAGATATAACTACAAAATTAATCACCACTGAGTAGTGGATCAATGTGAGTTGAAGATACTGTATTTTGTGAAGTGGACATTACAACATGTTACAACTGTACACGTATCCTACTGCAAAGTTTGCGCACATGAACGGTCACTGGAAGGACTACGATTAAACACAGTGATCACTACTAAGTAGTGGAGTTGGAATTACTGTATTTGAGTATATCGAGATGTATATTTTTTTGTTCTCATATTATTTTTCATAAACCGTTTCTTTTTCCAACACATGAACGGGACATCTATTAGGGTTCCTACTGTCTTGCTTTCTCGATCTATGACATATTGTATGCAGAACAAATAAATATCAGTTCTTGTACAGTGTATGTAGTTTGATTGTGTCTGCACATACAATCTTTTGAACTGAGGTCCTCTTGGTCCTCATCCCCATATTCTATATGATAGCACTGTTCCATCGCCCTCATCCTCGTCAACACCGACGATGGACCCTCGAAACAAACACCCTAGCAACCTGAGGTCCCACTGCAAGTTGGGGCTCCTACGAATGATATGTGAGTGTACATGAGTGAGTGAATGAGTGAGTGAGTGAATGAGTGAGTGAATGAGTGAGTGAGTGTGTGTGAGTTGTGTGTGTGTGTGTGTGTGTGTGTTGTTAACGATCAAGCGCCCTCTCGTTTACTTTTTCGGCGGGTGCGGTCTGTGTGGTGGTGGCTGCTGGTGTCAACATCGGTACCTGTTTCCTCAGACTATGGACATCAGTTGATGTTGTGTTCAATTATGTAGTTTTTGCTTACACACACATGTATGTGTATAACTGGACGTGTGTGTGTGTATGTGTGTGAGGGGTGCGGTAGGTGTATGATGTCATCAGTCATTGTCAGTAGGACCTTATTTACCACCTCACCTCCTCAGTATCCCTTACACACACTCTCAATCTATTTTACGGTTTCAAAAATGGGAAATTTCCATTGGATAAATAAATGAACGAAATTAAAACCGAACGAAAATAGGACCCTAACTTCCTATATATTAAATAAAATTTAAAAAATTTAAAAAAATTTTTAAAGACTAAAAATAAAGAAGAGTTTAACCTAGAAAACTAAAGACCCTAAACTTTTTATACTAGACCGTTCAGTTGACCTAAAGCTCAGGAACGGGATAGAAAAATTTTAGGAATGACAAGGAATGATAGTCAACGGATAAAAATGAATGAATTCATTACAAAGAATCTTTACCACAGGACTTTCGACACGCAAAACCGCATGTATATATATATATCGATGCTAAAACTCACTCATACAGGTGTATCACCAAACACCACCCTTCCACCATCGCTTGTTATTGGTTGCACTCCGCTCCGCCGACCCGACCCTTTACCCTTCTCAAACAACACTGCAGTCATTGTCGAGTAGATCTGTGCGTCATCTAACAACTTGCCACCACTCACCGACCACACCAGTGTCCTGTTC
>Ga0181379_1000994_pt1 | contig 13494 bp, 11 predicted proteins | sample 2SPOviralmetaG_FD_130115 | JGI IMG/M metagenome (GOLD analysis project Ga0181379, IMG submission 130115) | Marine viral communities from the oligotrophic San Pedro Time Series (SPOT) site, San Pedro Channel, CA, USA - 2 SPOT_SRF_2009-07-10 | ecosystem: Environmental > Aquatic > Marine > Strait... | reverse complement strand
TGCAAGATCAAGGCTTGAGCTCCCAGGATCAGAGTAAATAATATTCGTTTTTTCATCCTTTATTTTGATTGGTTTCGCTGCAAAATTAGTAAATATGTTGCAATGAGACTTTTTTGTCAACATAAACTATCGTTTTCTGGGTAATTTGATGACCTAATGTTTCAAAAAAAGAGGCGTATTCAACAAGTTGGTCCTTGTGCTCTGGCCTTGGTTTCCCCGTCTTGTAATCTAGGATGGCTGCTGTTTTGTTGGGAAGCACAACAAAGCTATCAGGGCGCAGCGGAGAGCCCTCAGGACGCAAAAGAGTTCTTTCATTGAATTGCGTATTTTTGGGATTAAAAAAATGTTCCAGTTCCTTATGGTGAACAAGTTGGTCAATTAAGTTTTGAAGCTGATCAACCTGATCGGCGCCAATATTTCCTTGGCTATAAGCATGCCGTATCGCGTCTTCAACATCTGTTTTTACATAAATCCGAGCCATAATTTCATGGAATACATAGCCAAAATCAACTGCATTGTTTTTGTCTTCATTTCCAAACGGATTTCTTTTTCGAAATGTGGCACCGACATTCGGGTTTACAATCCAGTTGGCTTTTTTTGTCGGTTGAACACCTGGCGAGGAGGTTTTGCTTGTTGTGAGCTCCCCACTTATGTATTGATTGTCATTGCGTTTTGGCAAGTCGTTTGTGTCGGCATATTCCACAAACAAGTCTGCATAAGTATTCGATACTTTTTTGGGGTCATAACTCAGGAGATGTAATTCGTTTTCAGGCCGGGTCATGGCTACATACAGGGTGTTGAGTGCATCTAGCGCTTGGGTTTCCCTTGCTGCTTCATAGATCGCTTGGTTTTCGTCGCTGGTGACTGAAAAGTCCTTATTCAACCCAATGATTAGAGATGAAAAACCCGCAAACTCACTATGTGGTACATCAAGCCAATGTGTGATGGGTTTGGTGGAGTAGATTTTTGTCTCCGCAAAAGGGAAAATGACTACTGGAAATTCAAGCCCTTTTGCTTTGTGAATGGTCATCACTTCAACCGAATTATTTTTTGAAGTTAGGCGGGTCGAACGACGGTCTTTCACTTCTTCCCAATGTGACAAAAACCCTTTATCGCTTGACGCTTTATTTCTCGTGTGCTCTATAATCTCCTCTAAAAATCCTGATAAATACGGACAAAGGTCTACTGTCATTCCAAAAGCGTCGATTGCATATTCTGCCGCTTCATAGATGTCTGTTTTGCGGAATCTTTCGAAAGAAAATGCATACTTGTTGTTATTGATTTGCTCGACAAATTCCGCGATCGGTTTTTTGAGTCCTAATCGATCCCAATCATATGGGTCTTGTTTGTGGGTGCGGTAAAAATCCAAAATCGTTTTTCGTGATATTTCGTCGCTTGGATTGACTCGCAATCGGATCCAACTCAATAATACATTGACCTTTTTGCTTTGGGAAAGAAGTAAGGTTTCTGCAGATATCACGTCAATGTTTTGTTGTGCCAAAAATTCTGTAACCAAAACTCCTTGTTTACGAGTGCGCACCAACACGCAAATTTCGTTGCGTTTATAGTCTCGACTTTCGCAGTCGATAATCTGCTGATGTACGGCTTCCAGATAATTCGGTTCTCGTTCTTCCACTGTGTCGCCTTCAACAAAAGTAAAGGTCACTACACCTCCTGGTTTGTCGTTAGTTTCTTGATTAGATCCTTCTTTAAAAAGGTCTTGATAATCTGGCATTGTCAATTTTGTAGCCGCTTGTTTAAAAAAGCTGTTGTTGGTCTTTACAATCGTATCCTGGCTTCTGTAGTTTCTTGGAAGTTTAATGACTTCTGGAGCAATAGAAAAGGGCGTTTCTCCTTTGATGAGTCGTATAAACTGCTCAGGGTATCCCCCGCGCCAACGATATATAGATTGTTTGGCATCTCCAACCAAAAGAATTGTACTGTCTGTACTAGCCGTCACATTTTCCAATAGCGGAATAAGGTTTTTCCATTGCAAAACGGACGTGTCTTGAAATTCGTCGACATAAAAATTTTTGTACTTAACGCCAAGACGTTCGTAAATAAATGGCGTAGGCATACCGTTTATTGTCTCAAATAACAACGGGTTAAAGCCGCTTAACAACCTTCGGTCTTGTGTTTCTTGCAGCTCCTGTGCGGTTTTATAAATCGCAAGAAGGGTAGAAAACGGCACTCGCTGCCTCTCAATTAGGTTGAGAAGGGTTCGTCTTTTTTGTTGGTGCGCAACCTCCGCAATCCAATTGTCAATATCGCTTTGTAAACGCCCCAAAGCCTCTTGTTCGTCCTGGCTAGCAGATTGTTTTAACAGTTGTTGATTGTCATTTTGTTTTAAAAGTCGATTACTTGGAATTGACACTGGGTTATCAGATTGGCCTTTCTGCAACTGATTAAGGAGCTCCTTGTGGGAAAACGATGCGTCATCAAATTTAGAATTCATGACCTTTTCGTACAAGGATTTTGATGTCTTGTTAATCGCTTCTACACAGCTTGCATTATGCTTTTGTAATTGTTTTTGCAACTGCATAAAATCTGCCCATGTCTTGTTTTTAAGTTGACGAAGTTGCTTGTAGTGATTTTCGTTATAGACAAGAGATGCGATTCGGTTTAGATCGAGGGTAATGTCCCATGATTTGTTGTCATTGGCTTTGTCGATCACAAAATCTGTTAAGATTTTTGTCAGTTGTTTGTTTTCCCCTGTTTGTTCGATCAAAAAGTCTACGGTTTGTTCCAAAAATTGATCCGTTTCCAACACCAGTTCAAAGGTTGAGCTTAGTCCTAAATCTCTAGAAAATGTACGTACGATTTGATGGGTTAAACTATCAATGGTCGTAATCGAAAAATGGCTGTAATGCTGAAGAAGATGAGATAACGTTTTCGTGGCGCGTTGATGTATCGTTTGTTGTGTTGTTCCGCATAAATCAACAATTTCTAGAAAGAGCTCTGTTGGCTCTAAAAGAATTTTCGAAGACGAAAACTCTTCTAGTTGAGTCAAAACGCGCGTTTTCATTTCAAAAGCGGCTTTGTTTGTAAAGGTAATGGCCAAAGTCGACTGGTAATTCTCTGGATTATCGGTGCTTAAAATGGTGCGTAAAAAATGTCGAACAAGTGCGTAAGTTTTCCCTGAGCCCGCTGAGGCGTCGTAGATAACAAATGAAGGCAATGAGTTCTGCTTCAAGGGTGTAGTGGTCTTCATGTCAATTGTTTAATATTACATAAATTTGCTGTTCATCACAAATAAAAAATTATGTCTTTCGAATTACCACAACTTCCTTATTCGTATAATGCCTTGGAACCGCATATTGATGCGAGAACAATGGAGATACATCACACCAAACATCACGCTGGCTACACCGCCAAACTAAATGCTGCTATTGCGGACACTCCCCTTGAGGGCCAGTCGATTGAAGACATTCTTCAGAATTTAGACATGGGTAATGGTGCTGTTCGAAACAACGGCGGGGGGTTTTATAATCACTGCTTGTTTTGGAACGTGATGAGCCCTGCGCCCAAAGCACTTTCGGGTGAGTTAGCAGATGCCATTCACGATTCGTTTGGCTCTTTTGATGACTTTAAAACCGCCTTTAGCACTGCCGCTGCCACACAATTTGGTTCTGGATGGGCTTGGTTGTGTGTACATAAAGGTGGTCGTTTAGAGGTTTGTTCAACTGCAAATCAAGACAATCCTCTTATGCCAGCTGTTGCATGTGATGGTGTGCCTATCCTAGGACTTGATGTTTGGGAACACGCCTATTATCTCAACTATCAAAACCGCAGACCCGACTATATAAATGCTTTTTTTAATGTCGTTGATTGGAGCGTAGTTGCAGATCATTTCGAAGCTGCCAAATAAGTAAATCAAACAATTACTGGTAAAAAGTAAAGGAGCGATTTGCTCCTTTTTTTTATAAAATAAAAAAGGAGGAAAGACTCCTCCTTTTTTGCCCCAAATCTTACCATGAACTTAACCTACTTATGTTATGGCTCTGCTAATATACATTATTTTTGTAAACCAAAATGCTTTTTTAGAAAAAAATTAGAAATCTTATTTCGTTTGTACTAATATGCGCGCTGCTTGTTGCCTTCCATAAAATTGATAAATGCCTGATTTGCAACGCGGTTGCCCCCTGGTGTTGGGTAATTTCCAGTAAAATACCAATCTCCTAAATTTTTAGGGCACGCTTCATGTAGCTTCTCAACATCTTGAAAAATGACGTCCACTTCACACCGAATCCCATCCTCTTTCACAAGCTCCGCTATTTTTTTTGAAATCTGATTCGTTGCAAATGCTTCATATAATGTATTGACGACATTTGTTGCCTCAGCGTCTGGTTTTTCCATTTCTTTTTTTGCAGCTTGATAAGCCGATTCCAACATCGGCTCTTTTTCAAAGTCCTTCAGTAAGGCAAGCATCGCTTGAAAAGCAATAAGATCTTCCAAGCGAGCCATATCGATACCGTAGCAGTCTGGATAACGAATTTGGGGTGCGCTTGAAACCACAACAATCTTATTTGGGGATAATCTGTCGAGAATTTTTAAAATACTTTTCTTTAGCGTTGTGCCACGAACAATACTGTCGTCTATAACAATCAAGTTGTCGGTCGGTTTTACTGTTTTATAAGTAACGTCATAAACGTGGGCAACTAGGTCATCTCGACTGCTATCTTCGGTAATAAACGTTCGTAGTTTAACGTCTTTTAAAATCACCTTTTCCGTTCGTGGGCTACAGTTTAGTATCTTTTCTAAATCCGCCTCTGAAGGGTTGGTTTTTGTCTTTAATGTATCTAAAGCTTGTTTTTTTAAATGAGCTTGTACTGACTCCACAAGTCCATAAAAAGCCGTTTCTGCTGTGTTTGGAATGTACGAAAACACCGTGTTTTTGAAGTCGTTATCTATCGCCTTTTGTACTTTGGGAAAAAGATATTTCCCTAGGGCTTTTCGTTCTTTATAAATTTCAGCGTCATTTCCTCTCGAAAAGTAAATGCGCTCAAAAGAACACGCCTTGGGCTCTCCAGGTGGTAAAATTTCCTTCATTGACGTTTTACCGTTCTTCTTAATAATAAGGGAGTGGCCTGGCAGAACTTCCTGAATCTCTTCGAAAGGCACATTGAATACGGTTTGAATGGCGGGCCGTTCAGATGCTGCAATCACAAATTCGTCATTTTTATAGTAATATGCTGGGCGAATCCCATTTGGATCCCGCATCAAAAACGCATCCCCATGCCCTATCATTCCACTAATTACATAGCCTCCATCAAAGTTTTTCGTCGCTTTCTTTAGAATTTTTGCCACCTTTAAGTTCTCTGCTATAATCGGTGAGGCGTCTTGTTTTGAGTAGCCTTGTTTTTTTAATTTTTTATACTCTTTGGTGACTTCATCGTCCAAAAAGTGTCCTATTTTTTCCATTACCGTTACGGTGTCGGCCTTCACTTTCGGGTGCTGTCCAAGGGCGACGAGATTGTCAAAAAGCTCATTGACGTTGGTCAAATTAAAGTTTCCTGCCAAAACAAGGTTTCGGTGCATCCAGTTGTTTTGACGCAAAAAAGGGTGTACACTGCCAATCCCGTTGTTTCCAAATGTACCATACCGCAAATGGCCCATCATCAATTCTCCCAAATATGGATATGCTTGTTTGATCTCGAGATCAGTCAGGTTGTTTTTACCAAGTTCTTGATAAACGGAGTTTAAGCCACTATTGATTGTGGTAAATATATCTTGGATGGGTTGGTTTTCAGATGATCGAACACGGCTCATAAAACTGTCACCGGGTTTCATGTCAAATTTAATACTCGCAAGTCCTGCGCCGTCTTGCCCTCGGTTGTGTTGTTTTTCGAGCATCAAGTACATTTTGTAGATCCCAAAAAACAAACTGCCGTATTTTTCCTGATAGTAAGACAATGGTTTCAATAGCCTTAACAGGGCGATGCCACACTCGTGTTTTATTGAATCACTCATTGTGGTAAAAATAAAGAATTTGTTTGCCTTGTTTTGTCTTCATTTTTGTTTTTGTTTCAGAGGGTTTCAAAATGAACAAGCTTCTTTAAATCCTCAACTCGTTCTGTGATTTGTGAAAATGTTGTGTTTGTGATCGACTTTGTCCCAAAATCTGTGACACAAAAGGACGCAACAGAGGAGCCGTATATCATTGCTGTTTTTATCGTTTGAAAATCAACCTCTGAACGACTTGCCAAAAATCCCGCCAGACCACCTGCAAAAGAATCCCCTGCTCCTGTTGGATCAATAACATTATCTAAAATTGCCGCTGGTGCTAAAAAGGTCTGATTCTTGTGGTACAACAATGCGCCATGTTCTCCCTTTTTGATGATTACATAGGCTGGGCCCATGTCGCTAATTTTCTTTGCTGCCGACAATACATTGGTTGCGTTTGTCATTTGAAGTGCCTCCTCGTCATTAATCGTAATGATGTCTGTCTTGGCGACAACCCGTACCAATTCGTCCCAGTTCCCCTCAATCCAATAGTTCATGGTGTCGAGAATAATTGTTGTTTTGTCGGTGTTGATTTGGTCAAGAACCGACAGTTGAATCCGTGGATGCAAATTTCCTAACAATGCAACCTCCGCATCTTTGAAGCCCTCGGGTACAATCGGATTGAAATTGGCAAGTGTATTTAAGTCGGTAACCAATGTGTCACGTCGATTCAGGTTTTTGTGGTAGCGCCCTTTCCAATAAAAGGTGTCTCCCGAATTGTCGATCTCAACCCCCTCCAAGTTGATGTTTCTTTTGCTTAATTCCTTTAAATAATCTTGTGGAAAGTCTCGCCCTACTATCGAAACAATTGCACTTTCAACATCAAAAAAAGATGTTGCTAAGGCAATGTATGTCGCTGAGCCAGCTATGATTTTTCCACTCGCCCCTGATGGGGTTTCGACTTCGTCAAAAGCCATGGTTCCTACAATTAATACTTTATTGTCTGCCATTTTCTATTGCTTGTTTTGATATCCGACATCTTCAATGTGATTCTCGGTTTGTTTTGATGCTTTTACTGCCATCTTATCACAGTGTTCGTTTTGTGGGTGTTGATTGTGACCCTTAATCCATTCCATCCTCACCTTGTGTTTGCGAAACACTTTCAAAAATTCAATCCAAAGATCTGTGTTTTTTTTGTCTTTAAATCCTTTTTTCTCCCAACCAAACACCCATTTTTTGTCAACCGCTTCGCTAACGTATTTGGAGTCTGTGTACACAACAACGTCTAAGGGTGATTTTTTAAGCATTTGTAGGCCTTTGATAACTGCTCTCAGTTCCATTCTGTTGTTGGTGGTATGAACAAATCCCTGAGAATAGGTTTTTTTATAAGGGGTTCCTTCCCATTCTAAGATCAGGCCATAGCCCCCTGGCCCTGGATTTCCGCTTGCTGCTCCATCGGTGTACAAATTGACTCGTTTTCCTGTTGGCAGAAGTAGCTTTTCAATTTCTTCCGAAAAATGCTTGTGTTCAAGTTTGTAAATTTTTTGAGCCAAGCTTTCGGGAGTGTCGTTTGAATCAACTTTTGTTTTGGCTTGAAAAATGATTGCTCCTTCGTCGTATTGACTGTTGACATAGTGAATGCTTATCCCGCTTTCCGTTTCTTTTGCGTTGATTACTGACTGATGAACATGGTGGCCGTACATCCCTTTACCGCCATATTTCGGTAGTATGGCAGGGTGAATGTTTATAATTTTGTTGGGAAAGGCGTCGACGATATGTGTTGGGATTTTCCACAAGAAGCCAGCCAGGACAATGAGGTCTGGGGTTTGAGCTTTAAGGTCTTCTAATAATGCTTTGGGGTTGTTGAACTGTTCGCGGGTAAAGACATGGGTTGTAACGCCTAACTGTTTTGCTCGTTCCAACACAAAAGCAGAGGGCTTGTTGGAGTAGACTCCCAAGACTTCTACACTGGAATTGGGTGAAAAATGACGAATTATTTGCTCAGCATTTGTTCCCGATCCAGATGCAAAAATCAAAATTTTATGATGTTTGACCATCTTTGTGAATCGCAATGCAAATCTACATATTCTCTGGCGTGTACAAGGTTGGAAACGATATAATTTTACAAGAATCGCAAGATTTTATACGGATTGAGTTGATAGAGCCAAAGTTTTCTTATTTTTGCCCCCAACTAACATTAAAACTTCTTATATGTCTGATATTGCATCACGTGTAAAAGCCATAATCGTAGATAAATTAGGTGTGGATGAAAACGAAGTCGTTTCTGAAGCTAGTTTTACAAACGATTTGGGTGCAGACTCTTTGGATACTGTAGAACTTATCATGGAATTTGAAAAGGAATTCGATATCCAGATCCCTGACGATCAAGCTGAAAATATTGCCACCGTTGGACAAGCTATCCAATATATAGAGGGCGGAAAATAAATTTTTATGCAACATAAACGCGTTGTCGTAACAGGTCTTGGCGCGTTGACTCCTATAGGTAATGGGATACCCGCTTACTGGGACGGTTTGGTCTCTGGAAAAAGTGGGAGTGCGCCAATTACTTATTTCGACGCCTCTAAGTTTAAAACCCAATTTGCTTGCGAATTAAAGGGTTACGATCCGAATGACCATTTTGATCGCAAAGAAGCTCGAAAGATGGATCGTTTTACCCAATATGCAATGGTTGCTAGCGATGAAGCCATTGAAAATGCTGGGTTTGAACTCGATACTTTAGACAAAACTCGTGCCGGTGTGATTTGGGGTGCTGGCATTGGTGGGCTAGAGACTTTTCAGAATGAAGTGCTAAACTTTGCTGCGGGCGATGGCACTCCCCGGTTCAATCCCTTCTTTATTCCAAAGATGATCCCTGACATTGCGCCTGGAATGATCTCCATAAAATATGGATTTCAAGGGCCCAACTTTGCAACTGTTTCTGCTTGTGCTTCGTCTGCAAACGCGCTTATTGATGCTCTGAACTATATCCGTTTAGGTCATGCCGACGTAATGGTTTGTGGCGGATCTGAAGCTTGTGTTGCGATTGCTGGTGTTGCAGGATTTAACGCACTCCATGCGCTTTCGACTCGCAATGACGATCCTCAGACAGCCTCTCGTCCTTTCGACAAAGGCCGCGATGGGTTTGTGTTGGGAGAAGGTGCTGGTGCTTTGGTCTTGGAGACCCTAGAACACGCACAGCAAAGAGGTGCTACAATCTATGGTGAAATTATTGGTGGTGGCCTTTCTGCAGATGCATACCACATGACCGCTCCTCATCCCGATGGGAATGGCGCAACCCTTGTCATGGAAAATGCCCTTAAGGATGCAGGAATATCCGCTTCAGAAGTCGATGCGGTCAATATGCATGGTACTTCAACGCCTCTTGGAGACGTAGCGGAGTCAAATGCCTTGAAAAAAGTGTTTGGAGACCACCTATACAAGATGAATATCAATTCAACAAAATCCATGACTGGACACTTGTTAGGTGCTGCTGGTGCGATTGAGGCAATTTCTACCATTCTCTCCATCCAGCACAACATTGTTCCGCCGACAATCAACCACTTCGCCGACGATGAAAATATCGATCCGAACATCAACTTCACCTTCAACAAAGCACAAGAAAGAGAAGTCAATGTAGCAATGAGCAATACCTTTGGGTTTGGTGGGCACAATGCATGTGTAGTGATGCGAAAATTTGTGTAAGCTGTTATGGGGTTGATTTCTCTTTTAAGAAAATCTAAGCCTCATAATTCGTTCAAACAAATCATTACTGACATTATTGGCTATCCTCCCAAAAATCTTGTCCTTTTTGAGCGTGTCTTCACCCACCGTTCACTCGAGAAAGTAGCTGAGGATGGTCGAAAAATAAACTACGAGCGTTTAGAGTTTCTTGGGGACGCTGTGCTGGGCACAATTATTGGAAACTATCTGTTTACCCATATGCCCCATGCTGATGAGGGCAACCTTACACAAATGCGATCTAAAATCGTTCGACGTGACTTTTTGAATCATGTGGGAAAATCCCTTGGCTTGTATCCTTTGCTTCAATCAAAGGTTGACAAGGACCGGTATGGGGATGACATCCATGGCAATATTTTCGAAGCTTTGGTTGGTGCTGTTTTTGTGGACGTGGGCTTTTCCAAGTGTTATTCCTTCGTAGAAACAAAAGTAATTAAGCCCTATGTCGATTTAGATGCTTTCGAAGAGAGGGTTATCAGTTATAAAGGTGTTTTGGTCAATTGGTTTCAACAACAAAAGATGACCTATCGCTTTGATGTGTTTGAGGATTCGGGTGCAAACAAGTCCCTTGTGTTTAAAGCAAAACTCTTTGTCAACGATGATCTAATTGCGTCTGCTCGAGAATCCAACAAAAAGAAAGCTACAGAAAAGGTCTCCAAAAGAGCTTATTTTAAGTTTGCAGATCGAATTCGTCAGCAAAAACAAATCAAAAACAAGCTGTAATGTCTGTCTTTTTTTGCCCGTCAACCCACGAACAGTTGTATATTTGTTTGACCAAAAACCAATGATGATTAAGCATGCGCTTTCTTTGTCTATTGACAACTCTGATGATGATTGGATTTGTGTTCACACACCAATTCCTGATTATCAAATGGCATATTACATCAACAAGGTTTTTTTTGTTCGTTTACGACGCCGCCCGCAAGATTACGCATCTCAAAAATCACCTAAACGTTTTCCTATTTTTAGTTATCAGAAAAGGAAAGAGGGTGTGCATTGGCATTTAATACGCAACAAAGTCAAAACGAATGATACTGTCAGTTCCGAGAGTCTATTGTTCTCCTCTTCTGAAACACATTATCTTTTTAAACAATTAACAGGCGTTGACTATCTGCTGTCCATTGGGGCTAAAGAGTCGAAAAACGTTCAAAAAAAATTAGCAGAACTCCCCGATATTCAATCTTGCTATTCCCTACCCAAACAAGTTAGCCACTTAAAACAACAGCTTAGCTTTTAAGATGAAAAACATCAAAAAAACCAAAATTGTAGCAACTCTAGGCCCTGCAAGTTCTGATCGGGAAACGATTAAAAGCATGATGATTGCTGGAGTGAATGTATTTAGAATCAACTTTTCTCATGCCGACTATGAAGCTGCGAAACAACGCATTCAACTGATTCGAGAACTCAATAAAGAACTTGGGTTTAATGTCGGGGTGCTGGCAGACCTTCAGGGTCCCAAACTTCGAGTCGGTAAAATGAAAGAGGGTGTTGTCGTTGAAACTGGCGACCGCGTCGTGTTTACTACCGAAAAAGTTGAGGAAGGCACTCCCGAGCATGTGTATATGAACTATCAGTCTTTTCCGAAAGACGTAAATGCTGGAGAGCGCATATTGTTGGACGATGGAAAGTTGATTTTTGAAGTCGTCTCAACTGATGGTAAGTCTGAGGTTGTTGCCTCCGTCGTTCAGGGCGGACCCCTAAAATCAAACAAGGGAGTCAACCTTCCCAACACGGAAGTGTCTTTACCCGCATTGACAGAAAAAGATGTAGAAGATGCGATTTTTGCCATCGAGCAAGAAGTCGATTGGATCGCGCTTTCTTTTGTTCGTCATAAAGAAGACTTACTTGGCCTCAAAAAACTCATTAAAAAACACAGCTCCTTCGATATACCCATCATTTCGAAGATTGAAAAACCCCAAGCGCTAGACAATATTGATGAAATTGTTGATCACAGCAACGGCTTGATGGTCGCTCGTGGCGATCTGGGTGTTGAGGTTCCTGCAGAAGGCGTTCCTTTAATTCAAAAAAATCTGGTATTAAAAGCCAAAGCCGCTCGAATTCCTGTCATAATCGCCACGCAAATGATGGAATCGATGATCGACGGGCTTACGCCCTCAAGAGCAGAGGTCAATGATGTTGCCAATTCAGTGATGGATGGTGCTGATGCTGTCATGCTTTCTGGTGAAACCTCTGTCGGAAAATACCCTGTAAAGGTCATCCAAACCATGCGCAAGATTGTTGTTCGTGTTGAAAACTCTCCGTTGATTCGGAAATACGATCATGCTCCTCAAAACAAAAACGCCCGTTTTATTACCAAGTCCACTTGTTATCACGCTGCTCTTATGGCTACTGAAATCGAAGCGAAGGCCATTTGCACCTTGACCAATAGTGGGTACACCGCTTATCAAATCTCTGCTTGGCGTCCTGATTCTTCTATTCTGGTTTTTACTTCTAATAAAAGAATCTTATCGCAGCTCAATCTGTTGTGGGGAGTAAAGTGCCACTACTATGAGCGTTTTGTCTCTACGGATGAAACCGTTGTGGATGTCAATCATATTGCCAAAGAAAAAGGCTATGTTAAAGCCGGTGATACGCTTGTGAATCTGTTGGCAATGCCTGTTGCTAGTAAGGGGATGGTCAACACCTTGCGAGTGTCGGTAATTAAAGATTGATTAAAACGCCAACTTGAGTTGGGCTTCTACTTTTTTCTTTGCTGAAGGGGTTTTGAAGTTGCTCAGTGAAATCCCTAACAGCCGCACTGAGTTTTTAAGCTTTTCTTGAAACAACAACTCTTTTGCAACCTCTAAAATCACTGCGGTGTCTGAGGTATAATACGGAACGGTTTTGGATCGTGTTTGAGTGACAAAATCACTGTATTTAATTTTAAGTGTAATCGTTTTTCCGCTGATTTTGGTTTTGTCAAGGCGTTTATCTAGCGCACTTGCTATGTTTTCAAGTCGTGAGACCATAAACACCTCGCTAGAGATATTCTTGTCAAAGGTGCGTTCTGCGCCTACTGATTTTGGTTTGCGTTTTGGACGAACTGGACTCAGATGAACCCCGCGTACAACATCATAATAAAACTGCCCTGATTTGCCAAAGTGTTTTTCTAGGCTCGCCAAGCTTTGGTTTCGCAAATCCGCCCCTGTATACCATCCTTTTCGATACATTTTCTCTGCCGTTACTTTTCCAACACCATGAAATTTTCGAACATCTAGATCCGATAAAAAGCTGGTAACCTCCTCGGGGGGTATCGTTTTTTGACCGTTTGGCTTGTTATAATCGCTAGCAACTTTTGCTAAGAACTTGTTGATTGAAATCCCCGCAGAAGCGGTAAGATCTGTGAGGTCATAAATTTTGGCTCTGATTTCCTCCGCGATTAATGTCGCAGAAGGGATGCCTTTTTTGTTATTTGTAACATCCAAATAGGCCTCATCAAGCGACAGGGCTTCTACCAAATCTGTGTATTGATAGAAAATAGAATGCACAACCTTTGAAACCTCTTTATATCTCGAAAATCTTGGTTTTACAAAAATCAAATCGGGACACAATCGTCTTGCCACTTCTCCCGACATCGCACTTCGTACCCCAAACTTCCGCGCTTCATAACTCGCCGCTGCAACAACCCCACGGTCAGACCCACCGCCAACTGCAAGGGGCTTGTTTTGGAGCTCTGGGAAATCTCGCTGTTCTACAGAAGCGTAAAACGCATCCATATCAATATGTATGATTTTTCGAGACAGATCCATGGTCAAATTTAATTATACATTGCCTACCTAAGCAATAGCCAGAAATATATTCCTATTTTTGAGC
>Ga0181379_1000991_pt1 | contig 13498 bp, 11 predicted proteins | sample 2SPOviralmetaG_FD_130115 | JGI IMG/M metagenome (GOLD analysis project Ga0181379, IMG submission 130115) | Marine viral communities from the oligotrophic San Pedro Time Series (SPOT) site, San Pedro Channel, CA, USA - 2 SPOT_SRF_2009-07-10 | ecosystem: Environmental > Aquatic > Marine > Strait... | reverse complement strand
CGCAACAAAAGCTATGGCAAACAACATTGGTGTTTCAAAAGTTAATGATCCTTTGAACATAGTTGATAACCAATTAAAAACTTTTACTCCTGTTGGAATTGCGATGAGCATAGTGGAATACATAAAGAATAGCTCACCAGCTATCGGCATTCCGACTGTGAACATGTGATGTGCCCAAACTACAAATGACAATAGAGCTATCGAAGCAATTGCATAAACCATCGACTCATAGCCGAAAATTGGTTTTCTAGAAAAGGTCTCTATGATGTGAGAGACGATTCCAAAAGCAGGTAAAATCATAATGTAAACTTCTGGATGCCCAAAGAACCAAAATATATGCTGGAATAGGACTGGATCTCCTCCGCCTCCGGCTTTAAAAAAACTAGTCCCAAAATGAATATCCATGAGCATCATAGTTACAGCTCCGGCTAGCACTGGCATAACAGCAATTAGCAAGTACGCAGTTATAAGCCACGTCCAAACAAAGAGAGGCATTTTCATCAATGTCATATCAGGTGCTCTCATGTTTAAAATGGTGGTAATTACATTTATTGAACCCATGATGGAAGACGCTCCCATGATGTGTACAGCAAAAATAAAGTAAGTTACCGTCGGTGGGGCATACTCCGTAGAAAGAGGAGCATAAAATGTCCATCCAAAATTAGGGGCTCCGCCTTCCATAAAAAAGGTTGAAAGCAATACTCCAAAGGCAGCGGGTAGAATCCAAAAACTTAGATTGTTTAATCTAGGAAGTGCCATATCAGGGGCTCCAATTTGCATAGGAACAAGCCAATTTGCAAAACCAACAAAGGCCGGCATGATCACTCCAAAAACCATGATTAATCCATGATTGGTAACCATTTGATTATAAAATTCAGGGGAAACAATCTGACTTCCTGGCTCAAAGAGTTCCGCTCTAATGACCATAGCCATTGCTCCACCTATGAATAACATGATGAAACTGAACCATAGATATAAAGAACCAATATCTTTGTGATTGGTAGTGTAAAGCCAACGAGTTATTCCCTTGGCTGGACCATGATGATGATCGTCGTGATGTCCTTCTATTACTGCGCTCATTTAAAGCTCTCCGTATAATTTAAAGTTTGTTATTTTTATAGTCTAAAATTTCCTTGGGGACGACTACTTCGCCATCTCCTTGCGCATCGTTACCCCAAGCTTGTCTTGTATAAGTAATCACTGCTGCAATTTCTACTTCCGAAAGTTGTTCTGCATAGGATTGCATTGCAGCTCCTTGAACACCTTCCATAAGAATTTCTACCTGTCTTCTCTTATCATTCATAACGATCTCACTTCCTGCTAGAGCTGGAAATACAGGAGGAATTCCAGCGCCGTTTACTTGATGACAAGCAACACAATTCTTTAGGTAAACTTCTTCACCTATCGAAACCAACTCGTCAGTTTCCCAAAGCTTTTCGGTTAAGAGAGCTTGTTGAATTTTTAAATCTTTTTTGCCTTGAATAAAATTAGCATAGTCAGTATCTGAAACCGCTTTTACAACTATTGGCATATACCCATGATAAACACCGCACAATTCTGTGCATTGACCTCGATAAACTCCTGGCTCGTCGATAAAAGTCCAGGCAGTGTTAATGAATCCTGGAATAGCATCTTGTTTGACTGCAAAATCTGGAACCCACCAAGAATGAATTACATCATTCGCAGTTATCAAAAATCTCACTCTTTTATTGACGGGAATAACTAAAGGCTCATCAACTTCAAGAAGGTAATTCTCTCCTTTGGGAGCAATATTATTTCTAGCATCAAGGGACGTCAGTAAATTACTGAAGAAACTTACTTCGTCTTCCATATATTCATATTGCCACTTCCATTGATGACCTGTTATCAAAATATTTATGTCACCTTCTTCATCATCGTATGCTTTGATCATGGTGCTTGTAGCAGGAATTGCCATGCCTACTAAAATAACCGCAAATAAAATTGTCCAGGTTAATTCTAGTTTAGGGTTGTCATCAAAATCAGCTGGCTCAACCCCTTCTTTTTTTCTGTATTTCAGAATAAGAAAGACCATAAAACCCAAAACTGCTGCGCCTATTGCTACACATATCCAGAAAACGGTCATGTGAAGACCAAATATTTCTTGAGCAATGGCATTAGCTCCGGGAGTCATATTAATGTCATCCCAAGCAGAAAAGGAAAGAGGTGCCAAAAATAAGGCTGTCAGGCCATGAATAAGTTTTTTCAAATACATCTCAAATAAGTTTTAGTGGGCGTCTAACGAAGTGAATTATATATTATTAAGCCCTAATCAATAGGCTTATTAAGCATTCTAGAAGTATCTGGAATAAGATTAGTCCATAACCTAAAAGACTCTGCGCCCTGCTCTATCAACATGCCAAAACCATCCGAGACTTTTTCAGCGCCGCCTGCTAAAGCTTCCTGCATGAAAACTGTTTTTTCAGCAGAATAAAATAAATCATAAGCCAATTTTGTCCCTGAAAATAAGGCTTCTGGCAGGCCTATAGATTCTCCTGACTGAGTTGAAATTGAAGTAGAGTTGATAATAAAATCAAAAGAATCAGATAGCAAAAAGTCATCTGAGAGGCTTCCAGCTTCAAATAATATGCCACTTTCATCTAGGTTAACTTTACTTTCGAGCTCCTTCTTTAATAAAAGTGCTTTGCTTTCAGTTCTATTTGCAACTTTTAACTTCTCTGGCATCTTTTGGAGAATAGAGGGAATAATTCCTCGTGCAGCTCCGCCTGATCCTAAGATTAAAATTTTCTTACCTTTCAGAGAAGCATTTAAGTTTTCTTCTAAATCTTTTACGAGACCATGGCCATCCGTACAATCTGCAAATAATTTATCTTCTTTTAGGTAAATGACATTGCATGCCGAAGCAAGTCTAGCTCTTTCTGAAATTTCATCAGCACAATTCAGTGCAGCCTCTTTTAAAGGAAGAGTTATAGAAACTCCTCTGCCGTCGTCTTTAAAAAAACTTCGGAGCCATTCTTCTAAATTATCTTGGGTAACTTTATATTTATTAAATTCTATATTTACCTTGAATTGATCGGCAAAATTTTGATGAATCTCTGGAGATTTAGAGTGACTAATCGGATTGCCTATTACAGCAAGTTTTAATTTCTTATCCATTCGTCAGTTATTAAATTTTGAATTGGAGTTGGTTTGTCTTCTCCGCCAAGCTTTCCATCTAATATAGATACCTCTTCTCCAAATAAGTTTTTAACTTCTTCCGCATTTTTTGCAGGAGACTCTGAAGAAATATTTGCTGAAGTTGACGTAACCACACTGTTCAATTTTTTAGAAAGTTTAACTATCGAAGGATGAATGCTTTGTCTCAAAGCTACATACTCGCTATTACCTTTTATCCAAGAAGGTACATTTTCATTTGCTGGAACCAACCAAGTATGAGCTCCAGGCCATTTACTTCTTGCTTTTTCTATCAAGTCTTCCGACAAATGTGAAAGGTAAGGCTCAAAATGCGAAAAATCGCCCGAAACTAAAATTAAACCTTTATCTAAGGCTCTCTGTTTTAGAAAACAAATTTTTTTTACACTTTCTTCTGAATCTGGCAAGCAGCCTAAGCCCCAAACACCCTCAGTTGGGTATGCATAAATCATTAATTTGCCATAGCTTTGGTTGGGCTTAGAGGCTTTCGTTTTCCTTTTTTAGAGTTTCTTTTTGTTCGTTTCTAAGATTTTGAACCTTTTTTGCAAGCTCTTCGTTACCTGTTGATAACATCTGAGCTGCAAGATAACCGGCATTTATGGCTCCTGCTTTACCAATAGCTACTGTAGCCACAGGTACACCCTTAGGCATTTGTACAGTTGATAACAACGCATCAAAACCATTTAAAGGACCTCCGTCTCCTGGTACGCCTATAACTGGCAAGGTAGTTTTTGAGGCAATATTTCCGGCTAAATGAGCAGCTAAACCAGCAATTCCAATGAAGACTCTTACGCCATCTTGTATGGCCTCATCAATGTGTGCGTGAAGTAATTCTGGAGTTCTGTGTGCGCTTAAAATATTTATCGAATACTCAACTTGAAGTGTGTCTAAAATTTCACCCGCAGCTTTTGCTAAATCTAAATCTGACTTTGAACCCATTACAATTGAAACTTTCATTTTATATCTCCTTAACTAAAATGTTATTTTACTGATATTGAAAATAATTTCGAATAAGAATTATGGCTATAAGAAAAATTTTAAAGTTTCCAGATCAAGACCTCAGAACAAAAGCTGAAAATATTGCAGTATTTGATGATGAGTTAAAAGTTCTAACTGATGATATGTTAGAGACTATGTATTCAGTAAATGGCATTGGGTTAGCCGCCACGCAAATTGGCATCCATAAAAGAGTAGCTGTTATAGATATTAGTCCTGAAAAAAATGAACCTCTCATAATTATTAATCCAGAAATAGAAATTTTAGATTCAACAAAAAAGGAAGATTACGATGAAGGCTGTCTAAGTGTTCCGGGTTTTTTTGAAACTATTTCAAGACCTTCGGAAATTAAATTAATTTATAAAGATCTTGAAGGAAGCCAAAAAGAAATTAAACCTGAAGGATTATTAACTAAAGTTATTCAACATGAACTGGACCATCTTAATGGAAGATTATTTGTAGACCATATTTCTCAACTTAAAAGAAGAAGAATTAGAAATAAAATAGTTAAACAAAAATAATGAATATTTTATTTGCGGCTACACCTGAAATTGCTCTAGAAACTTTAGAAGTTATTTATCATTCAAAACATGAATTGCTCGGCGTTGTCTGTTCTGAAGAAAAGCGATCCGGTAGAGGGCTTAAAATAAAAAAAAGTCCCATCAGAAATTTTGCAGAAGAAAAAAAAGTAACAATATTTTCTTATGAGGACATAAAAGATCCCAGTTTCATGTCAGTTCTAGAAAAACTTAATATTGATTTACTCTTAGTTTTTGCTTTTGGCCATATTATTTCTGAAAGCTTAATAAATCTTCCAAAGTACGGAAGCGTTAATATTCATACTTCCTTACTGCCAAAATACAGAGGGGCTGCTCCCATACAAAGATGTCTCATAAACTGTGAAAAAGAGACAGGCATTTCTTTTATGAAAATGGATGCTGGTCTCGATACTGGGCCTGTAATAGAGGCTTTCAAAATAGAGATTAAAGAAGGTATGAATACCGAAGACCTAGAGAAAATTATGAGCTCTATTTCTTCTATAAATATCCTGCAAACTATTGATTGTATTGAATTAAATAATTTGAATTTAATAGAACAAAAAGAAAATGATGCATCATATGCATCTAAAATAAATAAACAAGAAGCCCTTATAGATTGGTCTAAGCCTGCCACTGAAATAATAGGGAAAATTAATGGTTTATGTCCGAATCCTTGTGCATATTCAAAGTATCAAAACGAAAGAATTATATTTTATAGAGCGGTGCCCTCTTCTATTGAATCTCAAGGTGCTGGAAAAATAATCTCCTCAGAAAAAAACGAATTGATAATAGGTGGTATCGATAAATGCGTCTCGATAAAAGAACTAGCGAGAGAAAGTAAAAAAAGAATGACATATAAAAATTTCTTTAATGGGTCAAAGAATTTTTTTCTAAAGAACGAAATCTTTGAATAATTGTGATGATATTCACAATCTTTTTTTTCTGAGAGTATAATTTTTATAGGGATGAAAAATTGAATATTTTAATATTGGGTGCTGGCCAAGTTGGCTCTGAGTTAACGGAAATTCTTTCTGAAGATGGTCACAGCATAACTCTTGTAGATTTAGATAAAGAAAAGCTAGAAAAAGAATCTGAGCAGCTTGATATAAAAACAATTTGTGGAAACTGTTGTTATCCGCAAACTTTGGAAGATGCAAATATTCAGGATACGGAATTAGCGATCGCAATGACTGAATGGGATGAAGTAAATTTAGTTGCTTGCCAGATGATAAAACACTTAAATAAAAAAACTCGAACTATGGCTAGGATTAGAGCTAGAGAATATTTAAAGGGCAAAGGAAGTAAAATTTTTGAAAATGGCGAATACTCTGTAGACGTTTTAATTTCCCCAGAAACTCTAATCACCGAATACATATCAAAATTAGTTCAGTTACCGGGCGCTCTTCAAGTCTTAGATTTTGGAAATGGGACAGCTTCTATGGTTAGTGTGAAAGCTGTCAGTGGTGCTCCGATAACTGGACATAAAGTTTCTGAGCTTAGAGAACATATTCCTAATGCAGATACAAGAGTCGCAGCGATTTATAGAGAAGAAGAAATAATAATACCCAGCGGTTCTGATTTTATTAGAGATGGAGATGAGGTTTTCTTCATCTCAGCAAAAGCCAACATAAAAAAAGTAATGTCAGAAATTAGACCTCGTGATTCAAAATATAAAAATATTATGATTGCTGGTGGAGGAAAAATAGGAAGAAGGCTCGCAAAGTTATTGGAAGATAAATTTAGCGTGGTAAAGATTATAGAAAAAAGTAGAAAAAGAGGAGACTATTTATCCGAAAATCTTAATTCAACTTTAGTGTTAAATGGAGATGCCACAGATCAAGATTTTCTCATAGAAGAGGGCATAGATTCTGTTGATATGTTTTGTTCCGTAACTGATAGTGACGAAGCAAACGTAATGTCATCATTGTTAGCGAAAAAATTAGGTGCTAAAAAGGTACTATCTCTTATGAACAAACAATCTTTTCTAGACTTGATACACCAAGGTGAAGTTGATATAACAGTCATTCCTAATGAAATAACAGTAGGAGTTGTTCTAAAAAACATTACAAAAGCAAAAATTGAAAGAGCTCATACCTTCAAAAGGGGTAAATCTGAGGCTGTTGAGTTGATTGCCAACCCTGAAACTACGTCAAATATAATCGGCAAAGTAATAGACGAAATAAAGCTGCCAAATGGCTGTACAATTAGTGCAGTAATACGAGGAAAAGAAGTTAAAATTGCCCATCATGATGTTAAAATTCATGAAAATGATCATATAATAATATTTTTATCCGATAAAAAATTGTTTCCGGCACTAGAAACAAGTTTAATGAATTAGTAGAATTTAGAAGAAATTAGATGAAATTTAGACTCATTTCGAGGGTTTTAGGAATTGGACTTATATCTTTTTCATTTCTACAGCTGACACCTATTTTAGTTTCTATAATTTATAACGAAGAAAATATTACTGCATTTGCATACTCTTTCGCGATAACCCTTGTATTTGGGTCTTTTCTTTATCTGATTAATTTTGAAAAAAAATATGATGGCATCAGAGTAAAAGAGGGATTTCTTTTAACTGTTCTTTTATGGCTATTTTTTACTATTTTTGCAACTATCCCTTTTGTATTAGGAGCAAAAAATGAATTATCACTAGTAAGTGCTTACTTTGAGGCTACATCAGGCTTAACAACGACTGGTGCAACTATATTCTCGGATTTATCTAACGAATACTATTCAATATTGTTCTATAGAGGATTATTACAATGGGTAGGGGGCTTAGGAATAATTGTTCTGGCTATAGCATTGATGCCGCTTATAGGAATAGGGGGAATACAGCTCTACAGAGGAGAAACTCAAGGCCCTATTAACCAAAGTAAGCTTAGGCCTAAAATAGCTGAAACTGCCAAAGTTTTAGTCTACATCTACCTTATATTGACGCTTATATGTTTTTCTTCTTATTTTTTTGCTGGCATGAGTTATTTTGATGCAATAGTTCACTCTTTTACCACTATAGCCATAGGGGGTTTTTCTAACTATAACGAGAGCTTTGCTTATTTTGACAATAATACAATTTATCTCTTGGCTATAATCTTTATGTTCATATCTGGCATTAGTTTTTCACTTCATTATTTGTCTTTTTCTAGTTTTAAGTTGTTTAACTACCTTAAAGATCCAGAGTTTGGATTTTATTGGAAAATGTTGTTTATGGCTTTTATTCTTTTTGTTTTCACATTAGGTATGAACGACTCTTCTTTTTCTTCAAACTCCATTGTAATTTCGTTATTTTCTATTACTTCTTTTGCTACCACTACTGGTTTTACAATATTTGATCACACTACCTTCCCCTCCTTTTTGCCACAACTATTAATTTTTATAGGAATGATTGGTGCATGTGCAGGTTCAACCGCTGGGGGTTTTAAATCTATAAGAGGTTTAATTTTACTAAATCATGCAAGAAGAGAATTGAAAAAACTTATTCATCCTAATTTAGTTTTGCCATTAAAAATAGGTAAGAAAAAAATTAGTAATGAAGTTGCAGATTCTGTTTGGGGATTCTTAACAGTTTATTTGCTAACATTTTTAGTTGGAGCTTTTATATTAATAGGGCAGGGCATAGACGCCGAAACAGCCTTTTCAGCTATAGCAGCCTGTCTTAATAATTTAGGTCCCGGACTTGGGGAAGTAGCATATAATTACGCGGGAATGGACTCTTTTGCAAAGATATTATTATCCTTTGTTATGATACTAGGCAGGCTTGAAATATATACTCTGTTGGTATTATTTACTTCTTTCTTTTGGAAAGAGTAGTAAGTACTTACTATCAATAATAAATAGACATGAAAGAAAACAAAATGGAAAAAATTACCTCTCTCTGTAAAAGAAGAGGGTTCATTTTTCAAACAGCTGATATATATGGAGGCATGCAGGGTGTATATGATTATGGCCCTTTAGGTGTCGAGCTTGCTAACAATATAAAGCAGTCTTGGTGGCAAGCCATGATTTATCAGAGAGATGATATTGAAGGATTGGATTCTTCTATTTTAGGAAGCCAGGATATATTTTCACAATCAGGTCATGAAGATACGTTCTCTGATCCCATGGTTGATTGCAAGTCCTGTGGTGAAAGATTTAGAGCAGACCAAGTTCCGGATTATTGTAAAAAAGAAGATTTAACGGAGCCGAGAGATTTTAACTTGATGTTTAAAACAAATATCGGCCCTGTAGATGATGGAACCTCTACAGCATACTTAAGGCCTGAAACGGCACAACATATATTTATTAACTTCAAAAATGTATTGGACAGCACATCTAGAACTTTGCCTTTTGGTATTGCTCAAATCGGAAAGGCATTTAGAAATGAAATAACAGCAAGAAATTTTATATTTAGGAAAAGAGAATTTGAACAAATGGAAATGGAATATTTTGTAGACCCTAAAGATGATGAAAATTTTCATGCATATTGGATAGAAGAAAGAATGAAATGGTGGCTTAACCAAGGCTTAAAAAAGGAAAACCTTGAACTTTTAAACGTACCAAAGAATGAGCTTTCGCATTATTCTAAAGCTACCACAGATATCATGTATAAATTTCCCCACGGGACAGAAGAACTGGAAGGTATTGCAAACAGAACGGACTTTGATTTAGGTTCGCATACAAAATCTCAAGAAGAATTTAAAATTAAAGCAAAAGTAAAGACTAATAATACTTCTAAAGCCAAACTAGCCTATCAAGATAAAGTTTTAAATAAATGGCTCATTCCATATGTAATAGAGCCAAGCGCTGGTGTAGAAAGAGCGTTTTTAGCTATATTAAATGATGCTTACAGGGAAGAAGAGCTTGAAAATAATACAAAAAGAATAGTATTATCCTTGAAAAAGCATCTATCTCCTGTGAAAATAGCTGTAATTCCTCTTAAAAAAAATGTAGAGGATATAGTGAAAAAGGCTATAGAAATCAAAAATAGCCTATTAAAGCTAAATATCGGAAGAATAAGTGTAGAAAATACAGGAAATATAGGAAAGAGTTATAGGAAGCATGATGAAATTGGAACGCCAATTTGCATAACAGTAGATTACGACACCATAGAGAAAAATATGGTTACCTTTAGAGACAGAGATACCATGGAACAAACTTCTGTAAGCCTTGATAATCTCGAACTAGAGGTTATAAAAATATTTCAAGATAAATAATTATGGCGATTGAAAAGTATATTATCTTGGATAGAGATGGTGTGATAAATGTAGACCTGTTTGATTATGTTACAAACCCAATTGATTTTAAATTTGAGCAAGGGAGTTTAGAGGCTCTTAAAAAATTAACGCTCTTCGGTTATAAAATTATTGTAGCTACTAACCAAGCTTGTATTAGTTTGGGAATAGCCACTAAAAAAGAAATTGATGATGTTAATTTACACATGAAACAGAAGGCAAAAGAAAATGGAGCTGAGATACTGCATATTGAGGTCTGCCCACATAAGCCCGAAGATAAATGTAAATGCAGAAAACCAGAAACAGGGCTTCTAACTTCAGCAGAGAAGTTATTAAATATTAATTTAAAAGGTTCCTTTTTTATCGGTGATAAATTTTCTGATATTCAATGTGCTCTAGCGCACGATTGTCTTCCTGTTCTGGTTAAAACTGGTTACGGTGAAATAACTTTAAAGAATCATGATGTTTCTAAAGCCCAAGTTTTCGAGAGACTCGCATCTGCAGCTAATTTTATATGTCAGTGATCTTGTTTTTTCGTACTCTGTTTTTTTATATTATTTTAGCAATTTCGCTTATATTAATTTCTTTAACCTTCCCGTTTTGTATTTTTATTGATAAAAAATTTAGACAAAAAATAATTTTATCGTGGGTTTCTTTTTTTAGGTTTTGGATAAGATATTGTTGTGGAGTAAAAATTACTTTCAAAGGAAACTTAGAAATATTGAAATCAAAAGAAAAGAAAATTTTTTTTTGTAACCATCAAGGATTTATTGAAACGCTAGTTTTGTATGAGAGGTTTATTCCAACTGCAACCATACTCAAAGATGTTTTATTGTCTTGGCCTATAATTGGTTGGGCTCTAAGATTGTTAAGTTCTATTCCTATAAACAGGGGAAGGGGTCCTGAAGCGATAAAAAAAATATTTAGTTTTGGGCCAAAACTTTTAAATGATGGCTTTTCTATCATTTATTATCCTGAAGGCACTAGAAGAAAGCCTAGTGAATTAGGTACTTATAAAAAGACCGGAGCTGATCTGGCTTTTAAGACAAAAAGCAAAATAGTTCCTGTTGTTCATAACGCAGGCGAATGCTGGTACGGAGGGGATTTTTTAATAAACCCTGGAAAGATAGTTTTTTATATAGGTGAAGCTATAGAGCCAACAGAGAATGCAAATGAAACAACTGAAAAAGTTAGATCCTGGACAAAAGAAAAGTATGGGGAACTTTTTTAACTTAAATATCTATGTTGCCTATGAGGGAGGCATTTGTTTCGATAAACTCTCTTCTGTTTTCGACATTATCCCCCATTAGCTGTTCAAAGAGATCGCTTGCCTCATCGGCATCCTCAATTTTCACTTGAACCAATCTTCTATCGGCCGGATTCATAGTGGTGTCCCAAAGTTGTTCTGGGTTCATCTCACCCAAGCCTTTATATCTTTGAAGTGAAAGGCCCTTTCTTGTAGATTCCATTATTTTCTGAAAAGGAGATATAAAATCATCTATGACAATTTTTTCTCCTGATATTGACACAAAGCTTGTTTTTAACTTGATTTCTCCCAATGCTTTTTTGAAGGCTCTAATTACCTTATAAGGTGTTGTTTGATTTGATTTAAAAAAAGAGAAAGGAATAATAAAAAAAGAAGAGTACCCATGCTCAAATCTTTCTATTAGTAAAGACTGTTTATTTTTTTCATCTATAGAGGCTTTCCAAGAAATACCCTTTTGTTGATCTATATTTTTTAAAAAACTTTTAATCCATTTTTTTATATTTTCTGAAGAAAGAGAGGTAGGGAATTCGTCACAATGCAACATTGACATTAATATAGCTTTATCGAGTGCAACTGCTGGATTAGAAATTGAAGTTTGAAAGTTGTTGTAAAGCTTTAATAAGTCTTTATATTTTTCTGGTTTAATTTTTTTTGATGCACTGATGTTGAGCTCGGTTTCATCTACTGCTTTGTCGACCATAAATTCTTGCAAAGCATCTTCGTCTTTTAAATAAATATCTTTTTTGCCTTTCTTTACTTTGTATAAAGGTGGTTGAGCAATATAAATATATCCTGCCTCAATTAGTTCCGGCATTTGCCTATAAAAAAAAGTAAGTAATAGTGTTCTGATATGAGATCCATCTACATCAGCATCAGTCATTATTACAATTGAGTGATACCTTACCTTTTCCAAATTAAACTCATCTCTAATCCCACAGCCTAAGGCTGTGATCAAAATAACTATTTCTTGGCTGCTTAGAACCTTATCTAATCTAGCTTTTTCTACATTTAAGATCTTGCCTTTTAAAGGCAATATTGCTTGATTTTGTCTATTTCTTCCTTGTTTTGCTGAGCCCCCGGCAGATTCTCCTTCTACTAAGTAAATTTCGCTTAATTCTGGTTTTTTCTCTTGGCAATCAGCAAGTTTTCCAGGAAGGCCAGAGCCATCTAATCTTCCTTGTTTTCTAGTCATTTCTCTTGCCTTTCTAGCTGCCTCTCTTGCTCTAGAAGCCTCTAAGATTTTAGAGACAATAATTTTTGCTTCGGAAGGATTTTCTAATAAATAGTCAGACAAGTGTTTATAAGTTTGTTGTTCTACTACAGGCTTTATTTCGGAAGAAACTAACTTATCTTTTGTTTGGGAAGAAAACTTAGGATCGGGGAGCTTTGTAGAAACTATTGCTGTCAATCCTTCTCGAGCATCTTCTCCGCTAGGAGGAGAAGTTTCATTTTTTAAGTACCCCTCTTTTTCCATAAAGTTATTAAGCGTTCTTGTTAGCGCGGTTCTAAATCCTACCAAGTGACTTCCTCCATCTCGTTGCGGAATGTTATTGGTGAAACATTGAATATTTTCTTGGTATGTATCGTTCCACTGAAGCGCAATTTCAATAGAAACTCCCTTGCCTGCATCTTTGCTGAAACTAAAAATTTTGTTCAAAGAGTTTTTGTTTTTGTTTTTGTAAGCTACAAATTCTTCTAGGCCGCCTGTTGATTTAAAAATATTACTTTTAGAAGATCTCTCGTCTATAAGTTCTATCTCGACGCCTGAGTTTAAAAACGAAAGCTCTCTTAATTTCTTTTGTACTATTTCATAATCAAAAATTCTTTGTTTTCCGAAGGTTGATTCTGACGGGATTATGCTTATTGTAGTTCCCTGATCTTTAGTGTTACCCGTGGGTTTAATTTTATTTTTTGGGGCTCCGTCTTTATAGGATTGTTTGTAAATTTTTCCTTCCCTCTTTATTTCTAATTCCAAGGATTCTGACAAGGCATTTACTACCGATACACCCACTCCATGAAGTCCCCCAGAAACTTTATATGAATTATCATCAAATTTTCCTCCGGCATGTAACTTTGTCATGATGACTTCGGCTGCTGAAATTCCCTCATCTTTGTGAATGTCCACAGGAATTCCCCTTCCATTGTCGCTGACACTTACGCTGGCATCAGAGTGAATAACTACTTTGATCTTGTCGCAATGCCCAGCTAAAGCCTCGTCGATTGAATTATCCACAATTTCGAAAATCATATGATGAAGACCAGTACCATCGTCTGTATCGCCGATGTACATTCCTGGTCTTTTTTTAACTGCTTCT
>Ga0181379_1000990_pt1 | contig 13499 bp, 17 predicted proteins | sample 2SPOviralmetaG_FD_130115 | JGI IMG/M metagenome (GOLD analysis project Ga0181379, IMG submission 130115) | Marine viral communities from the oligotrophic San Pedro Time Series (SPOT) site, San Pedro Channel, CA, USA - 2 SPOT_SRF_2009-07-10 | ecosystem: Environmental > Aquatic > Marine > Strait... | reverse complement strand
TCAACATTCAGAAGGTTCGCATCAATACGTTCTGCGATACGTTCTTCCGCCATTTCCATAGTAATATATAGGACATTACGACCCTGTGATAAAGCGGAAGCTGCACAGTGACACATGAATAAAGATTTACCAACACCAGTTCCAGCGAGAGCAATATTCAAAGTCTTGTTAGGAAGTCCACCCTTAGTAATACGATTAAAGTAATCTAGATCAAAAGGAATGCGTTCCTCTTGTCTATGGTAAAACTCAAATCTCTCGTCTATGTTCTCTAAGTAATCGTGACCAACTGCTGTATCGAATGTTACAGCCAGTGCCTTACTCAGGACATCAGGAATAGCATTCTTTGATAGTGTCTGATGTTTTCCATCAATTATCTGAATTGACTCCATCACACTATTAAAAACGGCACGATCTTGACACCACTTCTCAGTAGAGTCAATTAACCATTCCAAGTTTTCTTTTTGCGGAGTAAATATATTCGGCAATATCTCTATTGCGTGTCGATACTGTTCGTCGTTTAGTCTGTCGCCAGAATCGATTTCAATTTTGAAAGCTTCCATACTAGGAAGTTTATTGTATTTTGCAATGAATAACGTGAACTCTTTAAAGAGGCCCTTATAGACCCCCTCAAAGTATTCGGGTTGTAAAAATGCAGCAACCTTTCTTGCGTAATCATCATTCGTTAACAGATTCCTCAGAATCGTCTGTTCCAGTGTTATCTCCAACTTCATCATCTCCTGTAACTAAGCTGCCTTCATTATATGCTACCTCAAGAATATTCTCAAGTATTTTTGTGGTCTTGTTTTGTAAATCAACATCTTCAGATGTAAGACCATCAATGGGAGAGGAGACTACTGAGAAACTAAATTTCAGTCTATCTATCTCTCCGTCAAATTGTATGTTACCATACACAATTACAGTTTCAACAAAATCTCCAGTAAGAATTCTTACGTGCCAGGCTTGTTGGTTACTTGCTTCACCAACAGGCACTAACTCATAATCTACATTCTCAGTTTGATTATATTGTTCATTCATAATAATACCCTATTATACACTATTCGAAGGGGTTTGTAAACCCCTATTTTCAACTATATGCAACTGAAGCTTCTTCAACAATAGGTTCTACAAGTTCCGGAGAATTGTAACCTATTTTGTAAGTCTTCTTCAAAAACTCTGGGAAGTCTGTTGTTTCCAAAATAGGTTCCCAGAAATCTGATGTTAGAGTTTCCTTTAATCTTAATTTGGAACCTATAACTTCTCCTGTAGTCAAGTCCACTCTCTGGTACCAACCATTAGATGGTTTATCGACATACCCTCCAGCAAGTGCGGCATCAAGAAGACCAGAATACTTCTGTACACCACCAGCCCAAGATACACCGATAGGAATCTTAGACTTCTCTTTAACATAACGAGACTTCTCTACGTTGATCACAAAGTCATAACCAACTACCTCAGTACCCTGTTTCTCTTGACGACGACCGATAATCCAAACATTGTCCGCACTATACATGATACCAGTACCACCACTTACTACATCTTTTGGAAACAGACCAATCTCTTTATAAGTGTGATTGATTGCGATCATAGGAATATTTTTCATAGACAAAGGTGGAGTAGCCATTCGGAACAGACCTTTCAGTGCCTTCGCACGAGACATATCTGCAACACCCTTTTCATTCAAAGCATCTTCTAGTTCTTTCTTTGAAGCTAGATTGCCTATAGAGTCGATAACTATAATGACATCATCTTCTCTATCTAGATTTTCTAGTTGACTCATAAGATCAAACTTTAATTCTTCGACATTGGTAATTGGTGTATGAAGAACTCGATCAGTATCGATACCGAACTGTTCAAAGTATGTCTGGGGGGAACCGAACTCAGAATCGTAAAAGAGAATTACTGATTCAGGTTTACGTTCCAAATATGACGATGCCATCAACAAAGCAAACGAAGTCTTAAAATGTTTAGATGGACCGGCTAAGACAGTAAGTCCCGGCATAATACCACCATCTACGGAACCACTTAACGCTACGTTTACCATAGGAACATCAGTAGGTACCATATCTTCTTCTGTGAAGAACTTACTCTTCGATAGGATCTCCGTCGTCTTGAGTTTGCTGTTCTTTTTTAGTTTGTTCATTATGTTCATTTCTATCTCCAAAATTCACGAATGTAATATTATTAACTCTTTCACGTTCATCTAACTCGTAATGTTTTCTATATCGAGTATTGATGTCTAGGACTCTTTCTAGTATGTCCATTGACACAACTTCACCATCTTCGTCAGTTTGTTCTGAGAATTTAAGTAAAGCATTAGTATCTTTCGGCAGACATGCACCACCGAAACCACGTTTCTTATCAAAGCCGGGCACACGTGTATGACCGATTCCAACTCTAGGATCTAATCCTACAGTACGGGATATAATATTATAACTGCAACCATATGCATTGATCAAATCATATATCTGATTGAAAAATGTTACCTTAGTTGCAAGGTAAGAATTTATCGTATACTTCACAAAGGAAGCTTCGAATGCTGTCATATAGTGATAATCATTAGAAGAGCATCCACTAAAGATATCATATATCTCACTTAGTTCTTGTGTAGCAGATTCTGATCCTCCCATAACATGGTAGTCAGCATTCACAAAGTCTGCCTTAGCATTGGACTCTGTAAGAAACTCCGGATTATATACAAATCTATCAATATGTTTACTATCCATAGAACTGTATATTCTATCCACAACATCTGGAGTAATTGTTGATTTAACAACAACTAAAGCATCTGTATGGATAAGAGATTTTTGTACCGCATCAATAACAATAGTAGCATCGACCTTTCCATCTTCACCTTGTGGTGTAGGTGCACACACAAACACTAGATGAGGAGAAAATTCCTTTAAGTCATCAATTGAAGTGTTATACTTTGGATCTACAGCATAAGACTTTACTAGGGGGTGGGTGAAGGCATATTCTACAGCTTGTCCAACAAACCCATGACCTACTATAGCAAGTCGAAATTGGTTCTTAGGACTTAATGGTTTATTATTCATTATTTAACCTTATGGTAATCTTTGTACCATGCATAAAAGTTTGCAATACCGTCTTCGATATTAGTTTTAGGAACATAACCTAGTTCCTCTAATTTAGTTGTGTTAGACCAAGTCTCTAAAGAATCTGCTGGATGTCTAGGAGCCAGATCGATGATAGCCTCTATACCACAGTTCTTTTCAATCTCTCTTACAAAATGCATAAGGTCGACTTGTTTACCACGACCAATATTAAAAATTTCACTATTCGCAATTTCATTATTGTGAATAACGATTTCAATACCATCTAAGATATCTTCAACGTATGTGAAGTCTCTTTTCATATTACCATAATTATACACTTTTATTTCGTTTTTGTCAAGTATATTTTTAGTAAAATCAAACAAAGCCATATCGGGTCTTCCCCAAGGGCCATATACAGTAAAGAATCTAAGTCCTGTATTATTCAGTCCAGATATCTCAAACTGGATCTCATTAATGTACTTGGTATAAGTGTAGGCATTTAATTGTTTTCCAAGTATCTGATTTTCTTTCCAACCATCTTCGGGTATCTCAGTTCCACCGAACACACCAGAAGTTGATGCATAAATGACTCTAACATTAGGGACTACTTCCTTACACACTTCAATAAGGTTTTGAGTTCCATCAATGTTGTTTGCATGGTATTCAGATTCCTTTCCGAAAGAATCTCTAACACCAGCGTGTGCAGCAAGGTGAACTATGATCTCAGGTTCAAAATCACCTAACACAATTCGTAATCCATCTCTATCTCTCAGATCACATTCAGAAATATCTAATTCAAAATGTTCTACTCTATCTCTTTTCAAATCTGGTTCATAAAGATGATTGTTGTAGTTGTCTAAACCACGAGCATTATGTCCACTATTCCTTAGTCTATTTGTTAATTGTGAACCGATAAATCCTGCGGCTCCAGTTACTAATATTTTCATTAACCTTTCCTATAAACGTATTCTAGCGCTCTATCAGCTTCTACAATAATTGGACGATTCTCATACCAATTACCATTACAAGCATCAAAATCTTTACACAATTCAGCAATCTGAATTGCAGTTATTGGGTATCCTTTCTTTATAGCGTTTCCAGCTATAGCTATCATTATCTGATACATTTTTGCGTACCATCCAGTTCCAGTTATAGTTTGATATTCCATCGCCATTCTTTTTGGAAAGAATGGACAATCTCTAAAACCAGTCCATCGATACTCAGTATTATTTAGACTATTCTTACGATGTTCTATGACCGCACTTTGCATTTCTATAGGTAATCTATCAAGGAAGGAATTTCCCGTCTTCTGGACATAAGGGTGTTTAGCAATAAGTTCTGAAGTGTTTAATGCCTTACCAGATGTATTATGAAAAATAAAACCATAGGCGTCAGGATAATCAGCTGGTACATAATACATACGCGCCAAGTCTTTAGTTTGCGGATCTCCCATTTCCCCCAGTTCGGTATTGAGGGCGTGCCAGAACGCTTTAATATTATCTCTCTGTATCTGTTCGTCAATCCTAAATACAATACGAAACTTAAGATAATCCATACGACTAGAAGCAGTGCTATAAACCACATAATCGACATCTCCCAATTGTTTAGAAAGTTGTTCATTTAGATCGTCCACACTGTTAGAAAACCTATGAGTATCAACATCAACAGCACACCAACCACCCCAATATAAAGTATTGTCATTAGAACGCGTACTATCGGTTTTAAAAACAGCAGGGCTAATAAGAGGACTAGAATTATTTCCACCTTTCTTTCCTTTTTGTTTGCTCAATTTATAAAGTTCTTGGACGAATTCATCCCAAGTATCGTAAGAAACTTTTCTATGAGTCTTGTTATCAAACTGATTTTTGAATATAGTTAATTCGTAATTCATGTTGATATTATAACATACTTAGGGGTATTTGTCAACAGAAAAAATCCTCAAGTGATGCGCGAGGTTCAGCTGACCAGTCAACTGCCTCCAGTATAGGTAACAATGGATCGAGGAAAGTCTTATCAAACATCTTATCATAGTCAATGTACTTATGTAGATTGACCTCGGGCGGTAAGAACTGAGGATAGGATACTACGTTCTCACTGATAGGATTAGGCATCTTAAGATAACAAAATTTGATCTTCTCACCATTCTTAATATATTCATATCTTTTATCAAGGGAAAGTTTTTTAATCTGATCATTGTACAACAAACTACCACGAACATGTATGGGAGTACCTTTTGAGTATATACTCTTGGCATCTCTCCACTTCTTAAGATCAGAGACAGACCGAGGGAAGGATACCGACTCTGGGGGAAGAGTACGAAAATCTGTTCGGAAGTTTCTTATAAAACTTTGAGTATCACTCTCACTACCATTTATAATAACGTGGAAGATTTCCTTGAACTTATCCCTTACCGTCATAGGAGTACTAGACTTGATTGCCTCGATACCCATCATCTTCAGTTTTGGTTCTGCGTACTGGACACCCTCATTATTATGTACATTGAGGATGTATCGTTTCTTAGCTACCCAGATACCCTTGTCCGCGATTACCTCACGACCCATCTCCATTCGGTTTTCATACGCACCAGTCATGTCAGCCATCTCCTGATACGACTTAGTCAGGACAGGTTCAAAATGATCCTTACAAATGTTATCTAAAAACTTAACAGGATTCTTAGGAGAGAACTTTTCGACCAAGGATTCCATTCGGATATATACCGAGTCGGTATCGATAGCAACAACATAATCTTCCTCAGTCTTAAGAAGTTTTTGCATCTCGTCGTTGACGGTTCTTTCTGCCCACTTAATGGCTAACTGTCCAGCCATAGTAATAGACTCCGCAACACGTTGATCGAAATACCGGAACCATCGGTTACCCAAAGCACCATAGAGTGAGTTCATAAGAATCTTGATTGCCATTTGTTGGTTATCAAGTTGGGATATCTTATTCTTAAGCGAAGGGTCTTTGGTATTCTCAAACTCTTGTTGGGTCTTCAACATCTCCTTCTTAATAACTTTACGATCATTATAATAACGAGTAATAATCTCTGGGACAATACCCTTTCGATCATGAGAAAATCTGACTCCAGTGGGAGCGATAGAGTGACAGAGTTTTGTGTAATCAAAGTCATCATTAAACAACTTGCCTTCTAGTATTTTCTCTACCGATACATCAGGGACAATACCATCAAGGACAGTTTCGGGGGACATATTATATTGAACGATTAGATTGGGATAGAGTGAGTTCAAGTCAAAAGACGTTACCCAACTATGTTGACCAACTTGAGGTTCCTTAACATATCCGCCGGGGTATGGGGTCTTCGACTTCTCTATTTTGGGGGGACATGCAATCTTGGATTGATTCAACATACGATAGATAATGACATCCCATATAGTGGTCGTACCTAGGGTGTCGGAATAGTTAACACCAGCTCGGTAGGCCATTGTCATAACCAAGTCAATAAGACCAAGAACTCCATCAATCCGAAGTACGAGTTCAGTATCTTTAATGTTGTAGTCAATATATTTTTGTGGGTCCTCAATATAGAGATTATGCAGACTTCCGTGTTCCTCGTAGGACAACTTACGTTCATCAAGAACAACATTTGCGATGTGATCCAGTCTATAGGATTCTTGTTGACCTAATGTATTGTAAGTAAACTTTCGGAATAGATCAAAGTAATCTAGTTGCGCCACACCCATAATATCAAATGTGTCAGCTTCGTCCATACCAAATTTATTGACTCGTCCCTTCTTAAGTCTGACCACACCCCAAGGAGAAAATTTCCTAGACTCTTCCTCACCGAACAAACGCATGGTCCTATTAATAAGATAGGTCATATCAAAAGAAGTACTGTTCCATCCAGTGATGATATCGGGGGTCCACTCTTTCCAGTGTTCAATGAACTTTGTCATCAACTCAGCTTCAGTCTCACACTTAACATAAAGAACATCATCTCTGGTATTCTCATAATCAATACAAGACCATACCCGACGGATACCGTCTCTCTGGATTATAGTTATAGCTGTGACAGGGTGTTGTGCGAGTGTTGGTTCGGGGAAACCTTCCTCAGAGTGAACCTCAATATCTATGTAGGTGACCTCAACATCCTTAGAATCGAAGTTTATGTTGTTAGGAAACTCTTCAGAAATGTATTGGTAAATGAAGTTGTTCATACCATAGACTCGGAAATTTTCTACGTTGTCATAACGCTTTATAAAATCAGAAGCTTCCTTCATAGATTCTAGTTTTATAGGCTCTAGATTTATTTGATCAAGACCCTTCCAAGGAGTCTGTTTTTTGGGTGTGGGGATAAACAAGGTAGGTTGAAAGGGGACGCGTTTCTTTACACGAACACCATCCTTATATCCTCGGTAGAGGATGTTATTACCGTAACGAGTTACTGATGTATAAAATTCCATAAAGTCTCCATAATATATAATAGGTATTATACACGATTCGACAAGGAATGTAAAGTGTTTTATTCGATAACGTGAAAATAATTATGTCTTGTCCAAGGCTTTTCTATATGTCGATCTATGTATGTGTGATGATCTTGAGTGACCATAAGACTCTTAGATACCACTTGTGTAGTAGGATTAGGTATGCTATTTTTCTCGTCCAAATCTGGTTTGTTAAAGTAAGTTCCACAATCTCTACCAAATCCCAAAGTGGTACATTGAGTCCAAGGATGAACTACAGTAACTTCCTTTCCGTGGTATCTAACTCCAGACCTTTCCAAGTACTGAGTAGAGTATGTTCTATACAATCTCTGAAGAGTGCAATAGGGACCACAGTTTATAGGGAAATCCTTATTTATTAAAAGATCGTACTGCCAGGCAGCGCAATGAGTATCTAAGGAGTAACAACCCATAAACAAACCAATGTTTACGTAAAATGGTTGATGTGATCGAGTAAAATCTACCATCAATTCGAAAGTATTCAAGTGTTGTGGTAACAGGTACGTATCATGTTCCATCACAAAAAATCTTTCGTCAGATTCAGATTGCATTCTCATAAGTTCCCAATGAGAACACATGCCAGCCTTTTCTGTTTCAGAATGATCTTGAGTTTTTTTACCAGATCTTATGTCGGCTAACATTATACTAGGACACCATTCATAACGATAACAGTGTTCATAGAAATCGGGAGACTCTGGGGTTATTGCATCGAATGTTCTTATTTCAGAAATAATACCAGCATCGATAGCTGGTTGGAAGGATCTTCTAGAAATTTCCGCGTATTGTTCAGACCTATAGTCTCCCTTCATTACAATTTGATACGCTATCATATATTTTCCTAAAAGGTCGGGTGAGTTTTTTAAGACTCACCCTATTTAAAAAGTTTCTTGACGGTGTTACCTTAGTGGAAATATTGCCATAAAGTAACTTGCCATTAAGACTGAAATTACCAGATACTCAAAATGTTCTACTTCCATTTTTTTCACTGTTTTTTTAGTCTTTCTGATTATAGTCCGCATTAGATTCTCCTCGCTAATTAATTGAAATTTTGCGAGGTCGCCTTTCTTCAGGTAACTCTATCTCCATTTGGATCGATAGAATACCGTCCTTAAGAAGGGCACCAGCCACTTCTACATATTCGGACAATCTGAATACCCTTTTAAACTTTCTTGTTGAGATGCCACGATGGATATAATCCTTGTCAGCAGAACCGCTACTATCACCCACAACAGTGAGAGTACGTTCTATAGATTCAATTTCGATTTGTTCTTGGGTAAATCCCGCAACAGCGATTTCAATAAGGTAATCTGTGTCTGATACCTTTATTATATTATGAGGAGGGTAGTTATCGTTTGCATTTTTTGCAACGAAGTCCAACTCGTTAATAAGATGATCGAAACCCACAAACGCGTTACGTGGGAATAATTGCTTTACAGTAGTCATATTTTTTCTCCATTAGTTTCATGCAAGATTAATGGGTACCCGACCATTCGGCATACCCGATTATATATATAAGTATTATAACACAAAGTTTATAAAAAGTAAAGTTTTTTTTTAGGGAATACTATGTCGATCGACAATGAAGAAGAATGGCACGACTACGAAGAATGGAAGCGCCAACATGAAGAGGATAATCCAGATATCAACTATCCATTTCTTGTTAATAATTTTGAACAAGATATTCCAGCTACGACAACGAGAATAGAGGTTATAGATAAGGATGGAAAATCTTATAGTAACTATGACTGTGATAGAATAAAACTTTACTTTAAGGATGAAGGTTTAACTATGAGAGTTGTTATAGACGACATCCTAGATGATAAACCCTATTCTTAAAAATACATCGATGGGTCTGGATCACCCTCTACACCAAACGAAAATGTTACTCTAGAATCTTTGGGTATTATTTGGTGGTGTGTTCCTCTAGGTAGCCAGACATAGTCACCAGCGGTAAAAGGGAAAGCTTCATCATTATTAACTCCCTCAACTCTCAAACCAATCGTAGATATAGCCTGACATAAAAAAACATCCATAGAATCTTTATGCCAAGGGTAACTGTCACTCTCCCTACCAAATCCACTGAAAGCAATATTAGTTATTTTACCCTCATGTAAGGAAAAGAAATACTCCATCTCGGAGACTATTTCTTTTGCAAATTCTGGTGCGGAAGGACGACTATGGAAAGAGTTTAAACCGAGTCTCATCTTTTTGGTGTTTCTGTCATACAACTCTTCGGGATGAGAATCCATTAAGTGCATATAATTGTTCCAATCAAAAACTGAAGGAACATCAATTGGAAGTTTTCCAAAAAAGGGAGTTTTCGTTTTTATGTTGTCTTCTCTTTCTTCAGAGAATATTCCGTAACCTATCATAATATAAATCCTATATTAACTATTACCAATGTTATACTTGGGTTGCAAATTCCAGTTAGCCTTATCTTTATGTGATATTATCTTAATCTGTCTCATTGGGGCAAATTCTTTTACCATGTTCTTATTTTCAATATCTATAAGACCCCAATCCTGTAAGAGAATAGCTATTGTGTTTCTTCTCATAATATCATTCTCTTCCAAGTTAGATTTTTTACCATCTAACAAGAAAAGTTCTTTGAAATGAACTATGAAGTATCTTCCTTGTTTATGTAATATATGACAAGACTGATACAATGTGTTGTCCCTTCTAGATGAAACTCCTATTCTCGTTAAGGTCTCTCTAACCTTTAGGAAGTCATCGGGTTCTGTCAATACTATTTCTAGCATTTTCAGAGGATTCCATTCTACTAAATTATTTTCTTCCACCTTTAAACACCTTATTTTGTATCACCGCAATCTGTTCTTTCGATAATATAGTTAACGCTTGTTTCGCTTTACTGTCACTATAACCAAAGTACTCTTTCACAGTTTCTATGTTATTAATATTTTCCGCTTTAGACCATTTACTAAAACGTTTACGTTTACGTACAATATTTATAAAAAAATGATATTGTAGTTTACTGTCGAGATGGTGGAATCTATTCATCTCATTAGCCATAAAAACCGTATCGGGGAAATAAGATAGACTTCTATTAACCATAAACGAGTTATAAACTTTCTCGTTATCAGTATCTATAGACATAATATCTATCTTAGAATCATTTATACTATTCAGAAAATCAAAGGGCGAAAGTGTTTTCACTTTTTTCATGCGAACAACAATGCAAGAAGAATAAAATTTGATAGTAATAATATAGAACACATTATTTTTAGGTTTTTATTTTCTCTCGCATGTTTTTTTCTATAGGAGGCACTTTTCATATTTTTTTCTAACAAAGCTTTCTTTATTGGGGTCATCACTTCTATATTTTCCATTACTTTATCTCCACGTTTGCCATGACTTCAGTAAGACAGGCAACTAAGTTAAGTTCGTGATCTGCCACGAACGCGTTTTTATATTGGTTGATTTAATTTTTAGTCATATCCTACGAGAACGAATGGATCTCCATAACTTCTTTGCCTTTCAATGATTTTCCCAACGTAGAGATCTCGTATTTCATTTGGTGCTTTTTTTCCCACAAATTCCCATCTTGCTGTTTTTAGTCTTTCTGGATCAAGAGATCTACTAAAGTATTCTTGAGTTCCTGCCGGGACCCAGCTGTGAATCACATACACATCCTTAACAACTCCATTGCATGTTGCGTAAGCAAATTCCGCTTCATTCTTTTCACATGTTGTAACAATTCGCTTACTCCAGATGCCTCTTGTAATTTCAAAGGTCTCTAAATCTCCGAAGGTGGGTTTAAAGTCTTTATTTATTAGTATCGCTACTCCCCTATGTTCATACTTCACTTTGACAGTTGTTTTTGTTAATAAATTTGTTAACTCATGAATCGGAACTCTTTTTATGTTATTCCCCTTTCCCCTTACTAAATTCTCAAGATTTTCTATACCCATTAAATCTATGCAGGCTGATTCAATCGATAATGCAGTTTTATCGGTAAGATCGTAGGCTAATATATCTATACCCAGTCTATTTTCTTCTATTAGATTGGAGATTTTCTTATTCTTTTTACTAGGAATAGTGACTAAATTATTTAAATGTGAAAAAAATCTATCAGTTTTTCCTTTCCCAACATAAATCGGCAGTCGCTTATTATCTTCATCAATTTCACAGTAGACATATACATATGATTTAAGATCACGAAGAAACTTTGTCTTTTTGTTGCCCTTCAATGGTAATAATGTGCTTTTTAATTTATCTATATTTTCCATTACTTTATCTCCACGTTTGCCATGACTTCAGTAAGACAAGCAACTAAGTTAAGTTCGTGATCTGCCACGAACGCGTTTTTATATTGGTAGTCTGCAAGTATAAGAACCAGCTGGGGTATACTTTCAGGTACCACGAAGTCTTGCATGTTGTCATAAACATCTCTGAATATACAGGCAGGTTCTAAGTCCATATTATTTACTACCCATTGACGCATCTTCTTAAAGTCTTTATTTTTAATATAAGAGAACAATTGTGAGTAGTTGCTATTATTGTCATTATCTATAACAGTTGTTAGTAATGAACCACCTATAGATCCTCTCTGAGCTTCATTAAGAACTCGTCTCCAGTCTGGAGCGTGTCGCATGATAAGACCAGCAACCACATCTTTATTGTAGTCAACACCTTCACCATCTAAGATAGTTTGTAGTCTCGTCATAAACTGACCACAGAGTTGTGCCATTATCTTTTTACTAAAAGAAAATTCATAATTGGAACAACGAGAATGAAGGGGTTCGATTATACGATTCTTAAAGTTACAGGTCAGAATGAATCGACAATTCTTAGAGAACTCTTCGATAAACCCACGTAATGCTGGTTGGGTTGATTGTGGATTAAGGTAGTCCGCCTCGTCAAGGATTACAACTTTGTAACCCCCTGAGAGAGATACAGACGAGGCGAACTGTTTGATCTTGCCACGGAGAGTATCAATGTTACCCTCTTCAGAACCGTTGATGACAATATAGTCAAGTCCAAGTTCTTCACATATAGCACGAGCGATAGTAGTCTTACCAGTACCAGCCGTACCAGTAAACATCATATTAGGTATTTCACCACCGTCCACAATAGATTGAAAAGTGTCCTTGAGATCTTTTGTGAGAATGGTTTCTGATACTTTTGACGGGCGATACTTTTCTACCCATAGAAATTCTTTCATAGTTACTCCATAATATATAAATCAATACGCGCATTATAACACAATACGCAAGGTGTGTCAATCAGTTTCAAGTCTATCTTGGTAATTATTTATAGGTTTAATTTCCATTTTGTGCCAGTTGCCCCAAATACAATGAGCTACCTCATGCCCTATATATTCTGGTTGATACATCCACATAGGGTCTTTTATGTATATGATGCAAGTTTTAGATTCTGGTCTCCAACGAGTAAAGGCTTGTACGGTATCCCAATGGTGACCAAAAAAATTTTTCCTTATTTTATTGTACTCTTCTTTATTTTTTATAATAACAAATTCTATATTAGGAGTCAACATCTCAGTATCTTTCACCTCAAACCTATAACCATCCTTTCCTTTAGGTTTGGACACAGGCGTAGTGCTACAAGACACAGTGAATATTAAAAGTGAAATTAAAAATAGTCGCATAAGAAATCCAAAAATTCGGCCCGCCCTATACTCGGACAACCATATCCGAATATTAATCTCCTAATCAGTCGACGGGCAACCGATTCGTATTCCAATCAACTAGGTTGTGTATGAAAGAACTGGATTGGAAGACAGTTCCTTCGGGTTTCTTATGGCACGCCCGGCACGATTCGAACGTGCGACCCACAGCTTAGAAGGCTGTTGCTCTATCCAACTGAGCTACGGGCGCATTTGGATCGGAGTGTAGGATCTTCCCCTACCTTCAATGAGTGGTCCCCATTGACTCAATAACTGACCTCCGCAAATTGGCATCCCGTACCGGATTCGAACCGATGTTGCTAGGATGAAAACCTAGTGTCC
>Ga0181379_1000989_pt1 | contig 13503 bp, 14 predicted proteins | sample 2SPOviralmetaG_FD_130115 | JGI IMG/M metagenome (GOLD analysis project Ga0181379, IMG submission 130115) | Marine viral communities from the oligotrophic San Pedro Time Series (SPOT) site, San Pedro Channel, CA, USA - 2 SPOT_SRF_2009-07-10 | ecosystem: Environmental > Aquatic > Marine > Strait... | reverse complement strand
TGATCTCTTTGTTCGATTGGATCCTGGTGAGGAAATCCACACCTCGCTTCAAAGATTAGCGGACGAGGTAGGGTTTGATGCTGCGGCCATCACAAGCGGCATTGGTCGCACACGAGAGAGCACTTATGGGTACATGGACGACGACCATGTGTACCATCGCGTGACCCTTGAGGCCGGCACAGAACTGGTCACATTGCAGGGGAACCTAGCTCGACGAGAAAATGGAGCGGCGTTCACCCACCTCCATGCGACCTTTTCCGACGACGACCTCACCCCTCACGCAGGACACATGTTTTCTGCTACGGTCCACGTTGTCGCTGAAATTCACATGCGTATTTTGACCCATGCTATCATGTCTCGCTGCCCGCTAGAGAACAGTGAGTTCGTGGCTCTGAAGTTTGATTGAACCTTCTCAAAGCGATGCTTCATATCCTGTAGGGAACGTGTGAAACCATGGGCGGCAATGGAACTGAATCCACGCCCAAAGCCGCTGAAATTGAACGCTTGGCAAAGGCCGTAGCCCACCATTCCCACCTGTACTACAACCTCGCCCAACCCGAAATCACGGATGCAGAATTTGATCGCCTTTGGGACGCCCTCCAAACCCTTGATCCGTCCCATCCCCAACTCGAACGCGTCGGCGCAGACATCGCCCCTGGCAGCATGAAGGTCGACCATCTGTTTCCTATGCGGAGCCTCGACAAAGCGACCACTGGAGAAGAATTGAACCACTTTGTCAACGCCACCACTTCAGGGGCTACTCGGTTTCTATCTCAACCCAAGCTGGACGGTTCAGCTCTCTCTCTTGAATACCGCATGGGTCGTTTGGTGCGAGCAGCGACCCGTGGAAGCGGTGAGCGAGGAGAGGACGTCACTCGAAATGCCCGGAAGGTAGCCAACGTGCCCCACACGCTCCCCGTATCCGTTGACCTTCACGTCCGAGGGGAAGTGGTGATGCCGATTGCAGTGTTCAACGAGAAGTATCGGGACGTGTCCCCCAATCCAAGAAATCTTGCTGCAGGGGCACTACGTCAGAAGCACGACGTTGGAAAAGCAGACGCCGCAGATTTGGTGTTCCAAGCCTACGACGCCAAAGTTCCGCTCGGAGACGACCGTCACCCTGACAGCCAACCCGTGCCTGAAATGAACCACGATACGGACATGCTTGTATGGCTCGAAGACACCCTCGGTATTGTTCCCGCTCCATGGGAACTTCACGAAGCGCTTTCACCTTCCGAAACAGCCACACTCCTCATTGAAGCGACCGTGGGATGGACAGGAAAACGCAGCGGGTATGCCTATGAGATCGACGGTGTTGTGTTCAAACTCGACGGCCTTGAACATCGAGAAGCATTGGGCATGACCGCTCATCACCCTCGATGGGCCCTCGCGTGGAAATTCCCGCCGGAGGAAGCCACCTCGGTTTTGATGGATGTGGAATGGCAAACTGGACGGACGGGAAACATCACGCCTGTCGCTCGTATTGCCCCCCAGCGGGTTGGAGGCGTGACCGTCGAGAACACCACCCTGCACAATCCAGGAGAAGTGGATCGGCTGGGCGTTCAGATCGGTGATAAGGTGCTCATCGTCCGTCGCGGCGATGTGATCCCGAAGATTGAACGCTCCCTTGGGCCCGCCGAGGAAACAGACCTTGAGGGACGGTTCCACGCGTCAGGGGAATCTTACGACGCCTCGTTGCCCCAACCCACCCCCATACCAGTCCCGTCAATCTGTCCCGCTTGCGATGGCGAAGTGAAATCAGAAGGTGCGTTTCTCAAGTGCATGAACCTCTTTTGCGAGGCTCGTACCAGCCGGTCCGTGCTCTACTGGTGCCGTGCGCTGGAACTGGATGGGATCGGTGAAAAACTGGTTGACCAACTCCTCGATGCAGGTCAAATTGCTTCGTGTGCCGACCTTTACCGTTTGAACCTTGAAGGCCTCTTGGAATTGGAACGGATGGGCGAAAAGTCCGCAACGAACGTGTTGCGAGAAATCGAGAAGGCCAGATCAATGACGTTAGGAAAATTCCTGCATGCTCTTGGCCTCCCTGGAATCGGACCAGAATTGGCAGCGTCCATGGCGCGTGCTCTGGGCGGGGCTGAGGGGTTGATGGCATGGCTGGACCGTGCTCACGCGACACCCGAATCACCAATGTTCGGACCACCCAACGATGAGAAAGGAAAGCCCCATGCGAACAATGAGGCGATTCGAACCGTGTTGGAAATCGATGGAGTTGGCGAAATCGTAGCGTTGCAGTTCAGAGACGGGCTCTCTCAGCGCCGTGCTCTCCTCGAAGATTTGTTCGGCCTCCTCAGTGTTGAGGACGAGCCGGTCGCTGCGGATGGTGGGGTGTTTGACGGAATGACGTTTTGTGTTACAGGCACACTCTCTGCACCTCGCAAAGAAATTCAGCAACGTATTGTGAGCGCCGGCGGAAAGATTGTCGGCAGCGTCTCAGGCAAACTGAGCGTCCTCGTTGCTGGAGAAAAGGCGGGATCCAAGTTAACCAAAGCCACCTCACTGGGCGTGGTGGTTTGGACGGAGGACGACCTCACGGCTCAACTCAACGGAGTCTCGGTGGATTCAAACGACGTTCAACCTCAACCAACGGAACAGGCCGAACCTCCGGCCCAAGCGTCGCTTTCAGATTTCCTCAATCAGCCGTAGAGCATGGCGTTTGAGGCGGGCGAACCTTGTTCGCTGCCTCCTGCAGCTTCCATCATGGCCTTGAGTTGGGCTTCAAGCAACTCAGCCTCAGCGATGAGCGGCTCCTGTGGAAGGTCCATCGGCAAGAGATTGTTCAAGCGCTCGATAAGAGCTGCTGCCGCTCGAGCATCGGGGAATCGAGGGTCGGCTTCAACCATGATGGACATGGTACCAATGCCTCGGCGTGACGCTTCACTCAGAATACCTGCGTTCATGCCTCGAATCACACCGCTTTCCAACAGCGGGATTTCCATTTCTTTGAGAATGGCTCGAACCGAGTCGTTGCATCCAATTCCGACCACATCAATGGCCTCAGTGTCTTCGTATTCTACGACAGGATCCACGCCGTCCATGCTGCTTTTCATGCCCGCTTTGGCGAACGCATCAACGACCACGCCTGCGAGCAGTTTGTGTTCTTTTGACCATTCAAAGAGCGCCCACACAATCTTGTGAACCAGGGACTCAGGAACCACCATTTCACTCATCAAGAGGATCACCTGATCGCATCCATCAATGGTGCATTGCGGTTTCCCCGCATAGGCACGAATGGGAGGGAGAGGAACGCCTTCTTGAATCAAGGCAAGCGCTGGCAACCGGTCGTCCACCAAGCCACCAACGAACTCCAAATCCAAATGGTCGATCAAGTAGTGTGCCACAATGCTCGACACCATACCGACGCTTGGGAAACATGTGATGACCATCGCGTTTTCGCTTTCGATGGTGGTGTTGATGCGTAGACTGGGTGTATCCATGCACTTCGCAGCGGCTCGTCGCCCTTCAACACTTCCCCTCTCCGCCCACCAAACCTTCTTCATGCTTCATGGTGAGCAGGAGACATGGAGGGTCAGGACGTTCCATCGCCTCGCCCGCATCAACTCTCGCCTTCCGCTTGGAACCGCTACGAGACTTGTCCCCGAATGTACTGGCTGAGCCGACAGCGGCTGCCGAGAAAGGCCGGGATGGCTGCTTCCTTAGGAACGGCAGTTCACGCCTCCATTGAAGACCTGCTCAACATGGACTTGGAAGGGCGCGATGGTGACGAAGCAGGATGGTTGCCTTTGACTGCGGAAGGGTTCCTCAAAACGCGATGGGAAGAGGAGAAAGCCGTGTTCATGGCTACGCCACGACGTCCGGATTGGAAGGATGCAAAATGGAATGAAGCCAAGAAACAACAACATGGCGGCGTCCTGCTCCTTCTGGACCACATTGGCGCTCGGCAACTTGGACACGAACAAGTGACCGTCGCCTTGTGGCGCCATCTTCAATCACTGACCATCGCTGTCGAGGGTGAATTGAAGACAAGCGATGGCCGCTTGATGGGACGCTTGGATCTCCTTTTTGCGGACGTTGACGATGCAGGAGAAATGAGCGGCTGGTTGGTTGCTGACTTGAAAACTGGACACGCTCCGACCAAGGAACTCAAGCCAGAAGTTAACCGGCAACTCCGAATGTACAGAGATATACTGCTGGCGAACAATCCATCAGCTCCGCCCGTTCGAACCGAGGGGTGGTATACGAAAACAGCATCAAAGTGGGCGGCAAAAGGCGACAACGTTCTCGAAGATGCCTATGCTGCATGGGAAGCAACCCAGCCGACCACGATGCCCATGGACCCAACTCCTGGAGCGGACAGTTGTGGCGGGTTTTGCGATTGGAAAGCTTGGTGTCCACACTGGTGGACTTGGCGCCAATCTTCTGGTACCCTTCACCAAGGGGATTTTTGTGATGCCGTTGTTTTGATTCAACGTTATGAACCATCCAGTGGAGCAGCGGTGCTTGAATTGTGTGAACCCCTTGACGAAACCGGGCGCGCCATTCCAACCGGCGAACAGGTATCGGCTCGATTTGATGGTCGTGGAAAAGACGTCTTGGAGGCGTTGCAAGAAACAGGTCATCAGGGCCCTGTGTTCCTCGGTTCAGTCATGGCCAGCCGTGCGACATGGCGAATTGGGCCGTGGTGCGATGTTCTGCCGTGGGCTCCGATGCAGGACGGTGTTCCTTACCAGCGCCCCTCATGAGTTGAGGTGCTGCTTGATGTCGTCCTTGGTCGATTCGCATTCTAAATCGTTGAGAAGCCATCCAATGTAGCCCGGGTCGTTGGCCTGAACTTCTTTGAGGTAGCGCCCTCGATGGCGTCCGAACGCCATGACAAGATGCTCACCATCTCGGCGTATTTTTCCCATGGCGTCCAGCGGCTCCAAATCGTTGAGTCCACGTCCAAGTTCAGAAGCATCCGGTGCCCCGTCTCCGGTGACGATCCATCGTTCAAGTTCTGGCAGTGATTTACGAAATGCTGGAGCATGCTCGATGGAGAGCCGCCAAAACAGAAGCATCGTCGCTGCAGCATCGGCCGCAGCCGTGTGGGCCGCTTCCAATCGAATCCCATGCTGGCGGCAAAGAGCACCAAGGTTGTGAGGCCGAGGCAAGCGAAGCCTTCGAACCAATTCGAGCGTATCCATGATGGCTTTTGGTTGTGGAGCTAAACGACCAATCCTCAGGAATTCGGTTTTGAGCATGGCGTAGTCGAACTTCCTCACGTTGTGCCCTACGAGGATGGCCCCATCGATCAGTTCGGCCAGTTCATCAGCGACGCTAGCAAAGGATGGTTGGTCCCGAACATGCTCGTCGTAGATGCCGTGTATTCGGCTGGCGTCCAGCGGTATTCTCATCGGCGGTTTCACAAGCCGCTCGACGTTCACAGGCGAGCCGTCGGACATGGTTCCGATGAGTGCAAACTGAACAATTCGGTCGTTGTTGGTCGAGACGCCCGTGGTCTCCAAATCAAAGGCTAGGACCTTTTCTCCATGGAAGAGGTCATCGGCCATGGATTGTATTCAAGGGCATCCTCTTTGAACATCACTCCTAAGCGCCATGGCCCCCTCAGACCTCCATGGGCCTCCGTGATTGGTTCCGTTCACGCGCTGCCGTTTCGGATGATGAGGAACCCTCTGCGCCACCTCTTGAGGATGAGTCGGTAAGCGCTGAAGCGTTCGCTGACCTACAGGAACAGAAGACCAAAGAAGCCCTTTCTCTCTTTGACGAGCCAGAGGAACACGCCCCAATAAGCGAGGAGGTTGAAGCCCCTTACGACGCAAGCGAATCAACCGTTGACGACTTGCTTGAGAAGCACATGGACGCCGGGTTTACGCATGTCGACGAAGTGCAAATTGAAGACGTAGCAGCATTGGACGATCCATATCTTTCGGCAACTGTTGAAGGAGATGTTCCTGATACGGTCGTGTTTGAAACCCATGAAATTGAGGATGTTGTTTAATCACGCCTCCCGAACCATTAGAAAGGGTAAGGGGTCATTTGAAGACGATGGGCACGACAAGCAAGCACCGATTTGCGGTGAGTATGCTTTTGTTGACTCTGGTGAGTTCCCTCTCGGGATGCGTGGGTGCCTTGGACACCACGGTGGACCCACGGGCCAAACTCGAAGCGTATCCCCTTCTCATCCAGGAAGGAGAAATGGTCACCCTCGACGCCCGTGAATCCTCTCCTGTTGAGGGGGTCATCACAGGGTACACTTGGGACTTTGGCGACGGCACAACAGCAGAAACCATGGTCGGATTTACGTCCCATGCATACACCTCGTTTGGTCAGTTCACCGTCCGGTTGACGGTCACCAACGACCAAGGGGGTGTCGACGATGCGATTGCCACAATCATCGTGAACGGCGCACCAACAATCAACATCTCCATGCCAGCCACCGTTCGAGCAGGCGATGCCGCTCTTCTTGACGCCTCGGGATGCCTGGACCCCGAAGGCGGAGAACTGACCTTCGCATGGGACCTTCATCCCGCAGAGGACAGCGATGGCGACGGTGATCCGACCAATGATGCAGACGCCGATACGCCCACAGTTTTGCTTGACACCTCCACATCAGGCATCTTGAATGGCGTGCTCAGGGTGGACGATGCCTCGGGCGCTTTTGCGATTCAGCCCTTTGAGGTGAACGTCACCACTCGAACCTTCAAGGTCGTGTGGGTGACGGAATCCATTCAAATGAATTGGGACGAGTATTTGGAACAGGGCGACACTTGGTCGGGGAACCTAACTCCTGGCAGCCAGGGCCGAGTCATGGGCTTCAACGCCGTGCTTGAACTCGACCAAGATGTTGCGCCACCTCACGATAATTTCACCCTCGCTTTGCATATTGTCGACGAGAATTACAAACGAACGTCAAACACCGAGCCCGGGAATTATTCAACCAATGATCCAGCACGTGCTGAAATGGAGGAAGAAGGATTCAATCAGGCAGGTGAAGATGGCCTTTACACTTCAGATTCAGCCCAAGACCTCCTCGACCTCCTCCTTTCTTCTCGAGAGGGTGCCCGTGGTCAAGGGACTTGGGTGTGGTCGGTCGTTGCTCAGCAATCTGACCCTGATGCGTTTATTGGAGAGATTGACCCGGATCCCGGAAACGACTGGACGCTCGTTGTTGAAGTCCTTATCATGCGACCGTCGCTGACTGAAGTTGCGACGAGTGAGCCCATTGCGTGAGAGCGAAAGGGGTATGAAGCGGTGATGCTTGGATAGGAATGGTCATCATGGTTGATACGGTTGAAATCGGACGGATTACCCTTCGAGACACACTTTCATTGGACCTCTCTGTGTGGATGCACCACCCAGATGATTGGGACTTCCGCCCCGTCTTGAGCTATGCGGGCACGACCCTCACGATTCGATGTGCTAACCAGGGCACGACCCTTGCCACCGTCGAACTTGACGATGAGCAAGACGAAGCCTTGCAGCGCGACCGAGTCGCCGAACTTCGTGTGAAATTTCAGGTCCACGGCATGCATGGGCGCCTGAATGACATTCACCCAATCATCGCCGACGGAAAGGCGAAGAAACTGGCGACAGCCAACTGGAAGACGACCCAATCGGTCTCTTTCGAGTGAAGTCCCGCCGATTCTTTCATAACGGTTGATTGGGTTTCTACCGTTTATGTCTAAACACCTCGGAAAGGGCTCTCAAAAGCGAGCCCGCTTTGAACGGCTCTGCCATGAAATACGCTGCTTTGTATCAGCCAACCCAGGGTGTTCCGCCCAAGCCATCGTGGCCAACCTCAATCACGATCAAAAACTTCGAAACCATGGATTAACGCCCCGCAAAATTGGATTCTTCATCACTCGAAACCTGCGCCAATCCCTCACGTGGTGGCAAGACCATCGCGCTGGCCGTCGTGTCTATGGCCCGACACCATCGAGTGGCCAGCAAAACGAGGATGTTTGATTCGCTCTGGTGCGCTTGACTCATGTAGGGCACCGAATGTGGCTTGCCCATGGAAGGTTCGATAGCTGCGTACTTCGACCTGGACGGCACACTTCTCAACGCCTCGAGCGAGAAGACCCTGACAGCACACCTCGCGCGCCGTCGACCATGGCGCATTCCATGGGGCGCGCTGGCTTGGACAACCGGCTTCCTGACCAACCTTCTACGCGGCCGTGCCGTGTACGATGCCGCACGCAATCGAGGGCATCTCTCGCTCGCATCTTGGGACGTGTTGAGCGCTTATTCAAACCGTCTCGCCGAAGATCGCTTGAAGCAACACATCCCTCAACAGGCGTGGGACAAACTCACTTGGCACCGTGAACAAGGGCACCGGTTGGTCCTCGTTACGGCCACGGTTGCTCCCATGGCTGAAGCGATGGCGAAGGTGTTGGACATGGACGCTGTTTACGGATGTGGACCGTCTGAACGCACCGGTCTTCTTTCTGGGTCAGAACGAGGATGGAGCGTCCCTCGACGCAAAGGAAAGGTTCCAGTCGTCCAGTCGGATGCCGATGAGAACGGGCACGACCTGTCAAAATGCTACGGCTATGGAAACACCCTAGCCGATTCTTGGTTCATGGGCCTGTGCGGTCACGCCATCGCTGTAAGCCCGGAATCTTCCCTTCGCAAACATGCCGAGAAACACGGTTGGGATGTTGTGGATTGGTCTTGAGGGCTTTATGTACTGTCAAGGCACATTCCTGCCATGCCACCCGTAGAACTCTTTGGAGCAAACGATGACGAACCAGATCAACCGCCAATCTCCCAAGATGCACGGTTGAATTTGATGATGCAACGCATGACCGCCACTTCCGACGCTGTCGTGCGAGCATCTCAACTGGTCATGAGCATCATCAAGCAGAACAGTGACAGAATGATGTTGGACGAGAATCAAGACTTGGTCATCACCGGGCGGCTCGCTTTTTACAAGGTTGACTTGAACGCCTTTATGGCCAAGTTTACCAATCCGTTTTGCTACAATTCATTTGACGTTGTTGAAGTTCATCCAAAGAACGGGATGGTCAAGGAACCAAAGACCGCTTGCGTGCAAGTCCTCCCGCAAGAGAACATGCCTGCTTACGACCTGTTGGGAGGTTATCTCCTCGGGCTTCTTAACGACGACACCACATGGTTGCAAGAGGCCTTGGGGCCACTGCGGCGGACCTTGATGGACATCTACGGCCTAGCCCCATCACCTCTTTCTGAATCCCTCAGCGCCCACTTCAAACGCACCATGAACGGAATGTTTGATTTCCGAAAAGACACCTTCACGTTCAATGGCACCAACGGATGGCGATGGCGCATCACCTTTGGTCGTCCCAAAACCCAGTCTTTTCGCATTGAATATCAAAAGCCTCGCCAAACATGGTGGAATCCCATGTTTGAGAACCATCTCGAGGAAACCACAGGGCACTTCAGTTTCACAACATTCTTTGACACAGTTGAACATCTTTCAGCCTGTCCTGCCATGTTGAAAACATGCCGAGAATGGGAATCAGACCCCATCTTCGTGAGAAAGGTCGCCGTAGATTATCCACCCCTCGCTCGAGTCATGATTGACCTCATTAACGAAGAGAAATACAATCCAGAGGAGATTTACACCTACTACGACGATGTTGTCAGTCAGGAGGAGGCCACCATCATTCTGGAATTGGACCAACAAATCTCCCGCCGAGCTCTCGCCTTCTAAGCATGAGATGGCGGCCCCACCGCGATTCGAACACGGGTTCGAGGCTCCGCAAGCCTCTGTGATATCCAAGCTACACTATAGGGCCGATTCGCTCCAATCGCCACCCCCATTTAAGCGCGAGGGTGCTCATCCCGATGCTTGCACAAGGGTTCATGGGCGTGCTTCATGTGGGGAGGACATGGCTATCGTGCTTGAGCGAACGGTTGAGTTTGCGATGGTCGACCTAGCGAACATAGCCTACTACCCGAGAATCTTCGACCTCGCCCACCGCTTTTTCGAAGCATGTTGGCCGGACATATGCGACCAGACCTACGCCACGCTGATTCACGATCGCCGCATCGGCTTCCCCGTTGTAAGCCTGGACTCGACCTTTGTCCACCCTCTGAAATTTGGTGATACCATCCAAGCCACCATCTCACTTACCCGATTGGGAACCACATCCGTGGCCTGGCGTTACGTCTTCTCAAATCAACACGGAGAGGTTGTTTGGACGTCCAATCAAACCACGGTTTGCGTCAACATGGATTCAATGAAACCACAACCCATCCCCGATGACATTCGCTCAGGGTTTGCATTGCATTTGGAGGAAGTGAACCCATGAATGCCGCTGGAATTCTTGAAGTGCGGCCGGACACGAAAGGTCCGAAAAACCTCGCCATTTTATTGTTCATGAGCGCTTTCCTTGTCCTTTTCATGGCCTGGCAAGACTGGCAACTCCATGGTGAAGGGCTATCGGTCAACCAGATCGAGGTTTTTTTGGAGACGCCAAACAGTCAACCTGGCGACCCCACCACGGTTGAGCAATATCAGGAATTTGAGGACTCGATTCGGGACGCCAATGGATACTTGATTCGGAGCATTTCACTGTTCATCGCCGCAGGATGTTTACTGATCGGTGCTCCACTCCTCTTCCGTCTGCAACGGCGCGGCGCTCAATTGTGCACGGGAGGTTCTCTTGTTGGATTGACGGGCGGTTTGATCGGCAGCGTCATCATCAATCGAGCCGCTCAGGAACACCTCGGCGACGCCTTGATGCTCACGTACGAAATTTGGGTTTACCTTTGCGGGGCCTTCATGGGGCTGTGTTTCGCAGTTTCTGCACTGCCGTTGCTCAATGCAAGGGCTCGTCTCGCCCTTCAGCCTCAGGTTGTTCTTGCCCAAGAGGACGAATGATCTCAATCCGTAGGTTTGGGCCACTTTTTCGAAAGGGCCTTTCTCAAATCGTCATCCATGGTGGCGTTCCACCAATCGCTGCCTTGCCAAATGGCATATTTTCCTCGAATGCCACGAAGGTCGGCACCCTTGAATTTGCAATTCCGGAAGTTGGAGAGGTTGAGACGGGCCTTCCTCAAGTCAGCACCACGAAAATCTGAGCCGTCAAACGCAGATTTCATCAAATCCGCCTCGACCATTGATGCACGACGAAAATCACATTGAGTGAAGTCGCCCTCTGTCAAATCCGCTTGGTCAAAGATTGTCCTACGAAAGTTTGAGCCTGTGTGCCGTCCCTTTCGGAGGATGGATTTGGTGTGATTCTGAAATGAATAATCCACGACGACAGCGAGTTCTGCGGTGGTATCGTCGTCTCTGGGGTCGCCTTGTCCACCGCCCGACATGACCATTCCTTCACCTCAAGCACGAGAGCGCTTGTCTAGGTGGGCTTGGCCTTCGGGTGTAAGGATTGCGAACCGGTTTTTGTCGTCTTTGCCTTCTGGAACCATAAGGAAATGCCGTTCCTTCAGTCGGTTCAAGTAGAGGGAAAGGTTGCCAGGGGGCTCAATTCCTGCATCCGTGAACAGGTTGTTGACAATGCGTGGCGGGCTGTCCTCGATGTTCTCGACATTTCGCAAGTAATGAATGGCTCCGAGGACTTGGTCGGGTTTTCGAGACAGTGCACAGTTTTCGAGCAGGGAACGGAAGGCTGAGCCTCGTTCGGGGAGTCCTGCTTCACGGGCGGCCGTCACTGCTGCTTCTAGCGCATTCTCTCTTGCTTCGCGAATGCGATCAAGCAGCATGGTCCATGTGTGTTCAGCCTTGACGTGGCCGAGCCGTTCGTCGATTTGGATGGCTGCGCCCTCGAGATCAATCTCCATGTCGCCAGCCTGAATTGTAAGTCGCAATCTTCACACCCTTGTTGAACATGCATTCTCTCTCATTCATAACATTATGTTGAGAAAAATAATACATTTTCTTCGTTTTTTGACGGTTCAATGAGGCGAAACCGACATAACAGGCGAGGGTTAGCCAAACCATGAGGCCTCCCTATGCTACGACGTCACCTTCTCGGTTGGATGGTTGCTGTACTCTTTCTCGCACCTGCATGGTCGATGCTCCTCGTGCAGGCCCAAGGGGGCAACATCACCAACTTTTCTTCGGGTTTGGCCGAAGAAACGGTGACGATCACGTCCGGACAACACAGCGCCGTTGGAGTTGAACTCCAGCGCAACACCACCATCACTTCGGCCACGTTTTTCCTCAAGCCGGATTCCAGCAGCGCTTCTCCGGGAAGTGTTGAACTTGACATCAATCAGGATGGTCAGCCCGAATGGAGCTTCAACCAAACCGGCTACGGTGGCTTTGGGCACCAAACTGAGTTTATGTCCGGGAACACCACAGAATCCATCCCTATTTTCCCAAACACCGGGGCTGTCACCAACCCAGACTCACCTTCATTCTACCTTCCTACAGGCTCAACAACATCCACAGCGTCGATGGACGTCTCGTTTTCGCCGACGTTGACCGGGGGCTTTTTCCAAACTGGATTCATTGACAAAGCCACGACTGGAGACATCAATGGTGATGCGACAGATGACTTTGTTCTCTTTTCACGCTCTGCCAACCTGACGGCTTCCAACAACTCCAGCGTCATCACCACGGGCACTGGATTCCGTGTTGTCTCTTACAATGCCTCGACCGGCATCACATTCTCCGCTTGGACGCCCACCTGCGCCAACGCTACTCGACTGATGGTAGCGGATGTCAACGGCGATGGCTACGATGATGTCATCAATTATGCCCCTTCAAACGACCTCCTTTGCATCCATTTTGTGAACAACACGGGTCAAGGCTTTGCTCCGCAGATCAACACCACCCATCCGTCCAGCGTGATTGACTTGGACTTCGCGGATTTCACTGGAAATGGAGCAGCAGAAATGGTTTCCATTCGCACGAATGGTGTCGTGTCCATCGATGAATTCAGTAACCGTAGCAACACCTTTTCCAACCGCGATGACACCACAGTGTATCAGTCAGGAAGCCAAATGAAAGAAACCTTCACCCACATGCTTCTCGATGGATTCAACGGAACCTCGAACCCGCCGATTTTGCTTGCCTGTTCCCAACAAAACACCGCACACCAACTCTTCTGGTCCACCAGCAGCGGCCTGGTGACGAGCACTTCAACCATCTCATCAGTTTCATCCAACGCCATCGCAGGCGATTTTGACGCTGACGGGGATCTCGATATTCTGTCTCCTCTCGCCACTGGATACCGCACCATCGAGAACCGAGGGCCCCTCGGATGGGATGGCGAAGGGCACAGCGGCATCTTGGATTTGACAAACGCCACCATCGTTGACTACGATAAAGACATGGCCGCTCACATTCTGTTCCCCAATACAGGGACTAGCGATGGGAATCCAGCGACCGTTGAAGGAAACTTCACCGCTTATGGGTTCAGGACAGGGTGGAATGGCGATAACGAAATTCGCTCATCCATTCATGCTCTTTTGGAACCATGGACCGCCCCCCGTGCCCTCCAACTCGGGGATTTGGATGGCGATGGATTTGATGAACATCTTGTCATGGCAGGCGAAGCCAATCAGTAC
>Ga0181379_1000983_pt1 | contig 13552 bp, 13 predicted proteins | sample 2SPOviralmetaG_FD_130115 | JGI IMG/M metagenome (GOLD analysis project Ga0181379, IMG submission 130115) | Marine viral communities from the oligotrophic San Pedro Time Series (SPOT) site, San Pedro Channel, CA, USA - 2 SPOT_SRF_2009-07-10 | ecosystem: Environmental > Aquatic > Marine > Strait... | reverse complement strand
TTCAGAGATTTCACTTGTACATAACGGTAGTTATTTGAAGGGCACTTACAAAGAAATTGAGATCGACTTTCTTGAGCCTGTAGATTTATCTACAAAAGCTTCCGCAGTAGGAGAGCTGCTTGAAAAAATTTCATGTACTGGAGAGGTGACTTTTATTTCACAAAATTCATTTGTATCTGATTGTAATATCTAAATCTAAACTATAGATTTAGATAAAAATAGAAAAATATATTGTTTAAAATCAACTTAGATGATAATCTTGTTTCAACAAATGGAGTTTTAAATGGCACAAAGAACAAAAAAAGTAAATCAAAAGGGAGTAAATTTAAATATGAGACCTAGGAATTATACAGCTGTTATAAAAGTTGTTGGTGTTGGCGGTGGTGGTACAAATGCTGTAAACAGAATGATCAAAATGGGTATAAAGGGTGTAGATTTTATTGCTGCAAACACAGATGCACAAAGTTTGTTAGGTTCAAAGGCTGACGTCAAATTAGATTTAGGAAGAAAAACAACTAGGGGTCTTGGTGCAGGCGCTAATCCTGAAGTAGGAAGACAAGCTGCTATTGATTCTGAAGAACTAATTAAAGAAGCATTAAAAGGTTCTGATATGGTTTTCATTACTGCCGGAGAAGGTGGCGGAACAGGAACTGGAGCTTCACCAGTAATTGCTGAGATTGCTCATGAACTCGGAGCATTAACTGTTGGAGTTGTAACTAGACCCTTCGGCTTCGAGGGAAGAAGAAGGTCTGTTCAAGCAGAAGAAGGCGTTCAAGCTTTAAGAGATGTATTAGACACTTTGATTGTTATTCCTAATGATCGCTTATTACAAATAAGTGATAAAGATATCAAAGTAAATGAAGCGTATTTAAAGTCAGACGAAATTTTGTCTAATGGAGTTAAAGGAATTTCAGGACTTATTACCCAGCCAGGAGTTATTAACGTTGACTTTGCAGATGTTAAGACAATACTTAAAGATGCAGGTAATGCTGTATTAGGTATAGGTAGGTCAACAGGAGAGCAGAGAGCTCCCAATGCTGCACAAGCTGCTATATCATCTCCATTACTGGAAGCAAATATGGATGGAGCTGAAGGAGTATTAATCACCATTACTGGTTCAGAAGATTTAAAACTTCAAGAAGTTAATGAAGCAGCGAGGGTAATTACTGAAAGAGCTGATGATAATGCTGAGATTATCTTTGGACACACAGTTGACCCAACATTAGGTGATGCTGTTGAAGTTACAGTTGTAGCTGCTGGATTTGGCCCAAGACCTAATAGAAGAATTAAGTCTGATTCAGAAATAAACGATAACGGAGGTGACGGTCTTCCTGATTTTATAAAAGGATGATTCGTTCTTCAATAATAAAAAACGCCTACTTTACATCGTCTCTTGATGGTGATGTCAAAAAGGTTTTAAAAAAAATTAAATCTGATGTAAATTTTGCAGAGATGAATCAAACACATTCATCAGATGTGAAAATTGTAAACAATGAAGGTGTATATGACTGCGATGGAATTGAAACAAAAACTAAAGACCTCCCACTAGTTGTTCGTGTTGCCGATTGCATGCCAATATTAATGGAGTCAAGTAATTTAATTTCTGCTGTACATGCAGGATGGCGAGGCATAAAGAACTCAATATTTGAAAAGAGTTTAAAAAACCATAATTTCAAAAGTCTTAAAATCTCTATTGGTCCACATGCTAGAGAATGCTGTTATGAGGTGAAAGAAGATTTAAAACAACTATTTCCATTAAGCACTATTGAACTAAATGGAAGATATTACCTAAATCTCAAAAAGAGAATTGAAGAATTTTGCATTATGGAAAATATAGAACTTGAAGTATCTCATCAATGTACAATTTGTGATGATAAATATTACTCGTATAGAAAAACCTCTACTCCTCAGCGTCAGTTTGGAATAATATGGCAATAAAAGATAACTTAGTTGATATTGAAAATGTTCTCGTAAAATACAATGCAAAGCTTCTGCCCGTAGTCAAAAATCGAGAAGTTAAAGAAGTAAAAGAAATTTATGAGTATGGATATAGGGAATTTGCTGAAAACAGACTTGAAGATTATTACAGTCACATTAGAGAAATAAAAGATGCTCAGTTTCACTTTATAGCTCCATTGCAATCTAGAAAGATTAAGGAAATAACTTCAAACTTTAAATGGATTCACTCAGTAAGTAGATATAAAGAAATAGAAAAAATTAAGGAAAATTTCAATAATAATAATTTATTTCTGCAAATTAATATAGATAATGATTTTAACAAATCGGGCATCAATTTAGATGAAGTTTATGAGTATTTTCAATATTTAGCTAAGTATGATATTCCTCCCGTAGGGCTTATGTGTATTCCTAATATTGAATCTGACGCTAAAAAAGTATTTTCAAAAATGGAAAAAATTAATAGCAACCTAAAAAAAGATTTTAAAAATTATAGAGGTGAATTATCAATGGGGATGTCTAATGACTATGAAATCGCTCTTGATTATGGTGCTACAATAATTCGTATCGGAACTAAGATATTTATATAATGTTAGAAAAATTTTTAATCTCAATTGGCTTGAAACAACCAAAAAATTTACCTGATGCATATATTGAAAATACTACAACCGTAAGGCCGTCGGGAGAAAATAAATTTGTCGACGACGAAAACTTTTCAGATTTAAGGGTTCACTCACCAAAAGATGAAGTTGAGATTAAAGCCCTGAGGTCGTTTTCTGAAATACATAACCTTGGTGTTGCAATAAAAGATGAATTCATTGTTGCTATGGATATAAGAGATATTCCAGATCAGTCAGAAAGAAGAAGGATTTTAGATTTTGTTACTGGTATGGCCTTTATGAGTAATGCAACAATTCGTTCTATTAATAGAGATGGCGTTTTTTTGATTCTTCCCACTAATTCTTCATTATCTACTGAAGAAAGAGAAAGGCTTCAACAACTAGGACTTTATAGATTAAATGTGTAGTCTCACCTTTATCATTTTTAGAATTTTCTACTACAGCCTATTTGCTTGGATTATTTTAAGTTGGATTCAAGTACCTTATGACCATCCAATAGGACAAATAAAAAGCTATTTGGACAAGTACTTTGAAAAAATACTTTCCCCAATAAGAAATAGGGTACCAGTGCTAAGGGTTGGAATGGCTGGAATAGACCTTTCACCATTAATTTTAATAATAGGTTTTAATTTTTTACAGCCTTATGTTTTAAGAATCGTCTGTTAATTTATTTATTAGAATATCAATCTTTTTATTATGGATTTCATTTTCCCCACTTTTCTCAGTTAATACGAGGTCAAGTGACAAAGTTTCATTCATAATATAAGATTCATGTTTTTTTATTGATTGCATTACAAAAGTATCCTTGGTAAAAATTTTTAATTTAATCCTATCGGTAACGTCTAATCCTGTATCTTTTCTAGTTTGTTGTATATTTGATACCACTTCTCGTGAGAATCTCTCCATTAAAAGTTCATCATTTAAATCTGTATCTAAATAAATTAAAAAATCATCAACAATATCTTGATTAAGTAAATCTTTTTTTGGTTTTAATTGAATTTCAATATCTTCATTTTGGAGCTCGATTCCATCAACTGTAATTGCTTCAAAGTCCAATATTCTTTCAGCATCTTCTGGACTAAGATTTTTTAACTTATTAGCAATATTTCCAATTTTTTTTCCTAATTTAGGACCTAATTTTTTGTAATCAGGTTTAAAAATGTAATCTACCCATTCACTTATTTCAACATCAAAATCTACATTCTTAACGTTTATTTCATTTTTAATTAATTCGCTAATATTAAATAGACGTTTTTCAATTTTTTTGTCATTTGTTACAATTTTTACAGAATTTAGTGGCTGCTTATTTGGAAGTTTTAATTTAACTCTTAAATTTCTGACACTTTTAATTACTTTTTTGGCTAATTCAATATCATCTTCAAGTTCAAGATCAATTAAGTTTTTATTAGATACTGGGTAATTTTCATAATGCACGCTCCCATTCTCTTCATCATTTAAGCCTTGGTATATTTTTTCACAAATAAAAGGTAATACTGGAGCCATTGATTTTGTAAATTCAGTCAAAACTTCATGAAGGGTTTTAAAGGCATTTATTTTATCAATATCATTTCCATCTTTTTCCTTCCAAAATCTTTTTCTGTTGGATCTCACATACCAATTAGTCAGTTCTTCTACAAAATTCATAAGTGGGGGAATAACTTCGTACAGATAATAATTTTCCATTTTTTCGTTTACTGTTTTAATTAATGATTGAAGTGATGAGATAATCCATCTATCCATCATTGCTCTTTCTTCTACTGGTAAAGCTTTTTCCAAGTCTTTAAATGTAATTTCATCAGCATTTGCATAAGTTGAGAAAAAAGAAAAACTATTCCACAATGGTAGAATTATGTTTCTAGTTACTAGCTGCACTCCTTCTTCAGAAAACTTTAATGGCTCTCCTCTAACTACTGGTGAGTTAATTAAGTATGCTCGTAAGCTATCACCACCATAAGTATTGAGTAATTCCTCGGGATCAGGATAGTTTTTTAAACTTTTACTCATCTTTCTACCATCTTCAGCAAGTATCATTCCAGTTGTTATACAGTTTTTAAAAGCAACTGAGTCAAATAAAGCAACCGCTAAAACTGTTAATGTATAAAACCATCCACGTGTTTGATCTAAACCTTCAGCAATAAAATCAGCAGGAAAACCTTTATTAAAATCATCTTGATTTTCAAATGGATAGTGTTGTTGACCATACGGCATAGAACCTGATTCAAACCAGCAATCAAGAACCTCAGTAGTTCTTCGATAAGTTTTTCCATCAATTTCTATTTCCAAATCATCAAGAAAATGTCTGTGTAAATCGGTTATTTTTTCATTTGTTAATTTTTCAAGTTCTTCAACTGAACCAATACATATTGTGTCAGAAGAATCATCAACATTAATCCACACAGGGATACAACTTCCCCAATACCTATTTCTACTTATTGCCCAATCTCTTGCATTCCCTAACCAATTTGAAAATCTTTTATCTCCAATAAATCCGGGAACCCAGTGGGTTGACTTATTAAGTTCAACCATCCTGTCTCTTATTTTTTCAACGCTTACAAACCATGTAGGTATAGCTTTATAAATTAACGGTGTTCCAGTTCTCCAACAAAACGGGTAAGAGTGCATTTCTGTTTTTTTACTAAAGAGATTACCTTTCTCTTGAAGTTGATCCATAATAACTTTGTCAGCGTCTTTTACATTAAGATTTTCTAATTCAGAAAATGTATCATCAAATTTTCCAGATAGTGTGACCGGATCAGCAATAGCTTCAATACCAGAATTTTTTAACGCATAGAAATCACTTTCTCCATATGCAGGAGCCTGTGATACCAAACCTGAACCAGATTCAGTATTTGTATCATCACTGTGAATTAGCCTAAATGCTCCATCGTTAAAAAGATGTTCATACTCTGAATATGCTGGTATGTATGTAGCTCCAACTAATTCTGAACCACTACAGTCCTCAATAATTTCAATGTCATAACTATCTAATTCAGAAATTCTTTCGGAAGCAATCCAATAAATATTATTTTCAATTTTGATTCTTGTGTAGTTAATATCCTTTCCAATAGCTATTGCTAAATTTCCAGGAATGCACCAAGGGGTTGTAGTCCAAATTAAAAACTTGTCACCTTTTATAACTTTATTGAAATCCTCTCTTGCTTCAAGCGTAAAATAAATTGAAGGATCTTCTACATCTCTATAATCCATATTTGCTTCAAAATTAGAGAGAGGTGTTGATGCTGCCCATGAATATGGTAAAACCTTATAATCTTGATATATTAAATCTTTTTCCCAAAGTTCTTTAAACACCCACCATACACTCTCCATAAAATCAATATCCATAGTTTTATAATCATTTTCAAAATCAACCCACCTACCAATTTTTCTGGTAATTCTTTCCCAGTTTTCAGTATTAGTTTGAACTTGGGTTCTACATGCTTCGTTAAACTTATCAATACCATATTCATCAATTTGTTGAGGATCTTCTAAATTAAGTTTTTTTTGGACCTCCATTTCGATAGGAAGACCATGAACATCCCATCCAAACCTTCGCTCTACGTAATAACCGCGCATTGTCCAATATCTTGGAACAATATCTTTAATTACACCTGCTAGTAAATTTCCATAGTGGGGACTACCGGTTGGAAATGGAGGACCATCATAAAATCTAAAAATATCCTGATTTTTTCTGTTATCTAATGAGGTTTGAAATGCTTGAATTGTATCCCAGTAATCTGAAATTTCAGTTTCTACTTTAGCTAAGTTTATATTTGTATCAACTCTTTTAAACATATTCTTGAATTTTAAAGGTTTTCCTATACAAACAGAGTAAATAATAAAGAATTAAAATATTTTAAAATTTGTTTATTTTAATTTTAAAAAGTGTAATATACATTCAATAAAACAAACAATATGGCAAGAAAATTATCAACAAATACTGTAAATAAGTTTAAGAAGATGCTTTTGGCTGAAAAAGAACAGCTCACATCTATTCTTGAACATCACCAGCAAGAGAGAGAAAATATAAGACTTTCAGAAGCTTCTGCAGAAAGAAGTCCAGACCCAACATCTGCCGATGGCGGCTCAATGGCTTTTGAGCTTGAAAAAGAACTCACTTTAGATGAAAATACTCGACATTTACTTAATCAAGTCGAACATGCCTTAGTTATGATTAAAAAAAAGAAATATGGCATTTGTGAGAATTGTGGAGAGCCAATTCCTGTTGCTAGATTAGAAGCGTTACCTTACTCAACTATTTGTAAAAATTGTGCACTCCTAATTGAATCTTAAAATTTTATTTCGTCCGTACATCTATGCCTCGATTATTGCTGCTCTAGATCTGTATATAAAATACATAATTAGAACTAACAATATCCAAGAAAATGTAATTATTGATAATTTTTTAACTATTGATTTGACTTACAACACAGGAATAGCATTCGGTTTGTTTAGTGAATATACTTTAGTAACCTATTTTTTTTCAGTTGTTGTTTTTTCTTGGTTAATTTTTCAATTTAGAAATGTCAAACAAAATACTCTTGAGTTTTATTCTCTGATTTTAATTCTTGGTGGAGCTATTGGTAATTTAGGAGAGCGAGGATGGAATTTAATATTTAATAACAATGGGAAAGTTACAGACTTTGTTGAGTTATTATTTATTCCTAGCTTCAACCTTGCAGATACATATATAACTTTTGGTATATGCTTTCTTTTATTTTCGGAGATTAAAAATAAATAACATAATTATTGAATTTGAATGCGATGACTTCGTAATTGTAAATAAGCCTCACGGAGTATTGTCCCACCCAACAAATACATCTAAGGAACTTACTGTAAGTGATTTCCTTAAACATAAATACAAACTTGATGGAGTGGGAGATAATGGTCGAGAGGGCATTGTCCACAGATTAGATCGTGTTACAACAGGATTAATGGTGTGTCCTATTAAAGATGAATCTTACATATTATTTAAGAGAATGTTCCATGATCGTAATATTAAAAAATATTACAAAGCATTGGTTGAAGGAAAATTAGTTAGTAAGACAGGCGAAATTGAACTTCCATTGAAAAGATCTAGTAAAAATAGAAAAAAACGCGAAGTTAATAAAGATGGAAAAAAAGCTATTACAAAATATTCAACTACATTACAAGATGAAAGATTTTCTTTAATTGAGATTGAATTGATTACTGGTAGAAATCATCAAATTAGAACTCATTTTGAATTCCTCGGAAATCCAGTCGTAAATGATGTGCTATATGGCGCAAAAAAAAATAGTATTTTGGAATCCAGCACTATATGTTTACAGTCTTACAAGTTAAATTTTACATTTAAAGATAAAAATTATGATTTTAATATTGAGATGCCAGAATATTTTACTTCAATAATGAATATGTAATTTTGTTAAAAAACTTTACAATATATTTATGAATAAATCTTTTGTACACCTTCATGCACACACCGAGTATTCAATGCTGGATGGTGCTGCAAAAATTAATGATTACCTTAAAAAAGTAAAAGAATTAGATCAACCTGCTGCAGCTATTACAGATCATGGAAATCTATACGGTGCTTTAGAATTTGTACAACAGGCAGAAAAAATTGGAATTAAACCAATTATTGGATATGAAGCTTACATAACTCCAACTTCTAGATTTGAAAAACCAGATAGGCAAAATAATAAAAGATATCACTTAACACTACTTGCAGAGAACAATACTGGATATCAAAATTTGGTAGAGATGGTTAGTAAGGCATTCACAGAAGGTTATTATTACAAACCTAGAATTGATTATGAATTATTAAAAGAACACAGTAATGGAATCATTGCTTTATCAGGCTGCCTGGGTGGTGAACTAGCTCAGCACTTGGCACCAGATGGTTCCACTGAAGAAGGTAATTCATCCAATGAAAGAAGTTTTGAAAAAGCACTAGAAGTTGCCAAAAAGTATCAATTGATATTCGGTAAAGATAATTATTTTATTGAGATACATAATCATGGTATAAAACAACAGCAGGACATTTTAGAAGACTTGGTTGCTATATCTGAAGAGATTGGAGCACCATTGGTCGCTGCAAATGACTCTCACTATGTTAACGATGAAGACTCATCTGCGCATGATGCTCTGTTGTGCGTTCAAACAAATGCCACCATCCAAGATGATGATAGATTTAGATTTGATGGTTCTGGATATTATGTAAAAAGTTCAGATGAGATGAGGAAACTTTTTCCTGATAGTAAATACAAGGGTGCATGTGACAACACGCTATTAATTGCTGAAAGAGTAAGTTACGAATTCGACTTTTCAAAAAGCTACCTACCTGATTTCCCACTAGAAGGAAAAAATACTTCAACCGAGTCTTTTTTGAAAGAAAAGGTATACGAAGGTGCAAAACTTAGGTATTCAGATCTTACCTCTCAAGTCACTGAAAGAATTGATTATGAACTCGAAGTAATAAACTCAATGGGTTTTGCATCATATTTTTTAATTGTTTCTGATCTTATGGAGTTTGCAAAAGATAATAACATTAGGACCGCTGCGGGAAGAGGCTCTGCTGCTGGTTCCATCGTATCTTATTGTTTGGGCATCACTGGTATAGAACCACTAAAATACGGTTTAATTTTTGAAAGATTTTTAAACAAAGGCCGTAAGTCACTACCTGATATAGATATGGATTTTGATGAAAGATATAGGGTCGATGTAATTCAGTATGCTGTAGGTAAATATGGTAAAGACCGAGTCGCGCATATAGTTACTTTTGCAACAATAAAAGCAAAACAAGCTATCAGGGACTCAGCTAGAGTATTAGGCTTGCCTTTTTCAAGTGGTGATAAAGTAGCAAAAATGATGCCACCTATGATTCTTGGTAACACAGCTACAATTTCAGAATGCTTACGTTTAGATGAAGATAATAAAAGTGGTTACAGTAAGGAATTCTATTCTGCCTCAGAGGAATTAAGATCAGAATACAAAAATAATGAAGAGGTAAAAAAAATTATAGATATTGCCCTAGGTCTAGAGGGACTTAGGAGACAAGACGGCATACATGCAGCTGCAATTGTTATATCTCCAGATACAATAACAAATTTTTTACCCATACAGCAAAAAGGTGAAAATGCAGAGATTGTTACTCAATATGAGATGCATACAGTTGAGCAACTTGGACTTTTAAAAATGGACTTCCTTGGATTGAGGAACCTGTCAATTATTGATAGAACTTTGAAATTAATCAATGACAACAATTTAGACTTCGATAATTTAGAACTAGATGATAAAAAAACATTCAAATTATTTTCAGAAGGAAAGATGACAGGAGTTTTCCAGTTAGAGAGCAGGGTTGCTCAATCTGTTTCTCGAAACCTTAATCCAAAAAGATTTGAGGATATAGTTGCTCTTGTTGCTTTAATCCGCCCAGGTCCATTAGGTGCTGGAATGCATAATGAGTTTGCTGATAGAGCTAATTTGCGTAAAGAAATTCAATACTTACATCCAGACTTAAAAGGTGTACTTGAGGAAACTTATGGAGTGATACTTTATCAAGAGCAAGTAATGCAGATAGCACAAAAAGTAGCTGGATTTGACTTACAAGAAGCTGACAATTTAAGAGTTGCCATGGGTAAAAAGATACCTCAGGTAATGGAAGAACAAAGAAAGAAATTTATCGACGGAGCAGTACTAAATAATTATTCAGAGCAGTTTGCAATTGAGGTTTTTGATCAAATTGCATATTTTGCAGGTTATGGATTTAATAAAAGCCACTCAGTTCCTTATGCTTTACTTGCCTATCAAACAGCTTATCTAAAGGCTAATTATCCAGCAGAGTATTTAGCTGCCTCATTAACAGCTGTAAAAAGAGATAAAGACAGAACTGCTATTTTTTTAGCTGAAGCAAGAGAAATGGGTGTAAATGTATCAACACCTGACATTAATCTAAGCTCAGCTGATTTTACTGTTAATAATAATGAAATTTTGTTTGGCTTGTCTGCTGTAAGAAATGTAGGAGATGTAACCGCAGATAAAATTGTTCAAGAAAGAATTGATAATGGTACTTTTAAATCAGTAGAAGATTTTTTATCTAGAATAGATTCGAGATCACTTAATAAAAGAGGAATTGAGGCTTTAATCCAAGGTGGAGGATTTGATAAGTATGGTCACACTAGAAAAGGCCTTTATCATGCTTGTATTGACCTTATAGAAGATGCTAAAAATCTAAAATCTGAAAGGGCAAACAATCAAGCGTCATTGTTTACTTTTGAAGATCAAAGTTACGACCAAACAAGTATTTCTAAAACAGAATGGGAGAAAAAAGAATTATTAGAAAGAGAAAGAGAAATGCTCGGCTTTTTTGTTAGTGAGGATCCATTGGATGGTTATGGCGATGCTCTAAAGTCTGAATCAACTCACTCTATTATTGAATTACTTAACACCGATGAAGATCAAGAAGATGATTTAAGCGTTGTGATTGCTGGTTTAATTTCTAATGTTCAAAAAAGAGTTTCAAGAAGAGGTAATCCTTGGATTCAATTTGATTTACAGGATGTTACCGGATCCACAGGTGTTTTACTATTTAATAAATTAGTAGACAAATATAATTCATCAATAGACGGTGAAATATATTTAAAAGTTTCAGGAACCTATGTAGGTGGTAACGAAAATATTATTCGAGCTAGGGACCTACAAGTAATAGATCCCTCAAAAATGGTTGAAAATCTTGACACATCTCCCTTAAGAATTTCTGTTGACACTAATAAACTTGATAAAAATAACATGATACTACTTAGGGAATTACTTGAAAAGCATCCAGGATTGTCAGATGTTGAGCTAGAGGTTACCGATTCATCAGGCACTAGGCTTATGCAACTTAATGAAATTAGAGTAAAAAAAACAAATCAACTGAAAAACGAAATTAGTACATTACTTTCAAATTAACTAATATTTATATTATGAGTTTTAATACTGATGAATTTATAAATCGTTACAAAGAGCGTGCTGAGGCAGTTAAGAAAAGATCTATACCTCCAGTTGGAGGGGATGACAGAATGGCTTTCATAAAACAAGCGGAGTCAGATTATCAGGATTTTATGATGATTGCTGATTCCGAAATAGAAGTAACAGAAGAATATTTAATATTTAAATACAAGTTAGATAATTAGCTTAAGTTTTTCCCCATCGGAAATATTTTATTTATTACATCTGCACATGCTAGAGCAATTTCCATATGTTCCTTTTGTGTACCATTAGCAGACCTTAGTTCAATATAATGGATCCAACTTCTAAGAGTTCCATTCATATACAGACGACTAACAGTGTTACCTTCAGGGAGAACAGATCTTGCCTGCTCTTTAGCAATTCCATTTTCAATTGCCCAATTGTAGGTATTAGTAGCTTCGTTAATTAAATTTTGCTGTTTTTCTTTCCATAGATTCGAAATATCTATATCTTCATTTTCTATTGAATTTTGTCTGTTTTTAGGATCTTGTAATCGTGCATCCCTAATGGTAAATTCTAAATCTTTAACCGGATTTGCATATCTTTGACTAAATTCTTGAAAGCTAAATGACCTATGTCGCAACATTTGTCTTGCAATATCTCTTGTTGTTTCAATTTCTAAACACGCGCTAACCATTTCAAGAGGTGACCAATGCGCATTTTTTATCAAATATTTTATTAACTTCTCACTCGTCTCTGTATTTAATTGATTAGAAGGATTCGAAACCCTAGCACAAAAGGCAACTAGTTCTTGAGCATCATCAATACCGTCATTTGCTACATCTTCTGTTGGTCTGGAATAACTTATTAATTTAACTTTCATTTATGTAACTATATTAAAATATAAAAAATATGTTTTTATTAAGAATAATTGTTTTTTTAATATTGGTTTCATTACTAATGATCCTTGCTTACCCACTTATGATTGTTTTCGATATATCAACCGGAGGGAATGGTTTCGGAATTTGTGAAAATCTACTTACTTGTTCAATACCTATATCAGAAGGTCCTAGACTGATAGTACTTCTTTTATCAGCTTTCTTTATTTTGGTGTTCCTTTTAAGGGTGATGATGAAGTTTATAAACTATATGAATAAAGAAAAATCTATTCTTTAATAACTAAGAATATAGAGATAAGGACAAAAAGCACTCCACACCAGCTCAGAAAATTTAAAACTTCTCCAGCTAATAGAATTCCTATAAATAAAGCAAAAATTGCTTCAAGGCTTAAGATAAGTGCTGATGTTGACGCTTTTATAACTTTTTGACCATATAGTTGTAAATAAAAAGCACATACATTTACAACTAAACCAAGAAAAACGATAGGTAACCAATACTCATCAAAATTGTTTAGTTGATTTAATTCAATAAAAGGAATACATAAGAGAGAACCTATAAAAGATTGAACAAACATTAACTGTGAAATATTTAAATCTTCTATGTATCTCTCAACTAAAACAATGTGCATAGCATAAGAAAATGCACAAATAATTGTAAAAATATTTCCAAAAATTTGTGAAATGTCTGTAATTGAAATTAAAACAATACCTAAAAACCCGAGAAAAGAATAAATATAATTTTTTTTATGAAGTTCTGTTTTATTAATAAATTTTGAAAAGAATGGTGTTAAAACAACATAAAAACCGGTGACAACACCTGAGTTAATAGTAGAAGTCGTTAAAAGTCCTTGAGTTTGAGTTATATAACCAAGCCACAGAAAAATTCCCATAAGTATACCCGGCCTTAGAGATCGAGTATTTGGAATACCTCCAATAATCAGAAAAAAAATAGATGCAATAACATATCTCATGAAAACAATAAAAGTTGGCGAAAAGCTTACAAGTAAGTTTTTAACTATTAAAAATGTAGAACCAAAAAATAATGCAGAGAAGAACAATGCAATAAGAGATTTATTTTTATCAGTTAACAACATATAAGCACAGTAATATATCGTTTAAAATAAAAGTGTGCAAAGTACAAAACAAGTT
>Ga0181379_1000982_pt1 | contig 13559 bp, 3 predicted proteins | sample 2SPOviralmetaG_FD_130115 | JGI IMG/M metagenome (GOLD analysis project Ga0181379, IMG submission 130115) | Marine viral communities from the oligotrophic San Pedro Time Series (SPOT) site, San Pedro Channel, CA, USA - 2 SPOT_SRF_2009-07-10 | ecosystem: Environmental > Aquatic > Marine > Strait... | reverse complement strand
TCAGAATAAATTTAGCAAGGGTCGGCCAGCGGCCCTTCCTATTGAAGAAAGATTCTCTGACACCTCGGTAGTTAGTCGTTCTCTGCTAGGTATTAATAGAGAGACGACTCAGCAAGGACTATTCGGCAACGTTAGTACTTATGGTCTAGATGAGAAAGATTGGAGAGTTGATGGCACTGGGCAACGTTCTCCGAGCTTCTGGTATGCTAGGCCTTCTTCTGCGGGTAATTATTACGAAAGCAAGTTCACAGAAGACACAGTAAACTCCGCCCTGGCAATCTCTGTATATCCCTCACCATTCACCCCTCCAGGTAAGCCATCGCTACAAGACCAGCTCATGAATCCAGGTGGTGCCAGCAGGTACAGAGGCTGGGGACAATATCTAAACTCTATCATTGCTCAGTATCTAATCGAGTATATGGTAAGGACTTTTGATGCAAAAAAGAGGACAGAATTTAACTTAGATTATTTTCTTAGCAAGTACGCTCCTATAGAGGACTCTTCTACGCCCTCTGGATTAAGGTTCAACGAACTTCAGTGGGACAAGATTTGGTTAGATATTAAGCAAACAAGATTTGGTTCTCTTACGGACTATCCTCTTATTCCTTCTGGTAGAGCTTATAACTTTGTAACAACAGAAACAAACCCGATGCTTCTTACTCCATTTAAGAGCGCTGCTCTTTGGGGAGAAGGTGGAAGTTCTAACGTTATTATCACAGAATCTGATGCAGCAGTACCAAATACTCTAAGCGCCGCTTGGGACAGCTACTTCTTTGGGACAACTCGTGTATTTTATCCTTCTGGCTCGCCAACAGATAAAGGGCACTACAGAATTCGTACTAATCCTACACCCGACCTTTGGAGAAAATACTTTGGCCTAGACTGGGATTATCTGCGCCAAGACCTTAAAGACTGGAATTTCACAGTTCATGAGAGCACTTCCACCCTCACTAATGTGGAAACAGAGCTAAAATTACCATATTTTATCTTAGATTCTCCTATTGAACCCGATCCAACTAATATATTTAGTTCTAGTTGGCCTAGTGAGTCATTTGGCGAAGCAATTAACCTCCCAACTAACGAGAACAAGATTGGCGGTAGCCCAGGAGTTAGCTCCACTATAACAATGAAGTCTATTAGGGCCTTCCGTTACCAGCCTGGTAGGATTAGCGGATTTACCTACGGATCTAAGGCCTCTGAGATGGGAGCCGGGCCTGGTACCTCAATTGAATGGGGGATCGAGAACGACACAGACGCCTATTTTTTCAGGTTATCCGATGGCGCTGACTTCCAGATCGTAAGAAGGTCTATCATACCGTTTGAAGAAAACGACTTCTTTGAAGAGGCTGGGTATCTAGGAGATGCAACAACCGAGGTCTTTAGGAATGGCAACAGGCAGTTCGAGACGATAATCGAACAGAAAAACATGAACGGTGACTCCTTAAATGGAGAAGGAGAGAGCGGATATATCCTTGACCCTGATACGGTCACCATGTACAAGATCGAGTTCGGTTGGTATGGTGCTATTGGAGCGAGGTTCTATGCGTATATACCAACAGAGAACGACCAATGTCGATGGGTAGTACTTCACACCCTGGTGATTGAAAACCAGCTCGGAGAGCCTTGCTTAGGAGATCCTTTCTTCTATTTTAGATACAGACTCAGCGTTTCTGATTCGTCAACAATTCGTCTCAACCAATTCTTGTATAAGTTTGGTGCATCATACTATATTGACGGATACGACAAAGGAACACTATACTCATCTTTTGCCAAATCTAAAGAAAGGAAATTAAACGACCCTAAGTTTACGAACTCTAAAACGTACTTAAACGCCATTGATTACACTGTAATGATGGGTATAAAACCAAAGCAGTATCTATATAATAGGTTCGGATCGGAGATCTATAATAAAAAAGAGATCTTTCCTAAAAGCTTTTCTATATACTCAAAAGAGGATGCAGAGATCAAAATCATAAGACAGAAAGCCTGTCCAGAGTTTGCTTATATGCACCAGGAAGGCTATAATTGGCCAGCTCTTCCTACTAATAGGAGAATGAGGAGTAAGTTCAGTGTTAACAACTTTAACACAAATGACTCCGCTTTAGGTATCCTTACAACAGACGCGACAACGCACACAGCAACTATAGCAAAGAGTGCTAATGTAGCTGGTTACAGGGACTTTGCAGATTCCGCTAACTGGAGCGTTATTAGAGACGACTGTAAAAGGATATCTGGCACCGATCTATTTAACTTGGCAATTGTAGAACCAAACACAAATCTCTCTAATGGAAATTTTAAATTAAAGAGAATAGAAGGTGGTGGGTACACGTCTTCTACAAACTATGAAGTAGATAAAGAAAACGTATATCTACCCTTTACTTATGCTGCCGTAGGAGACTTCACCGAGGGATATGAGATAGAACTAGATTATTTCCGTAGGGACCAGATGCTCCTTTCCACAATAGACGTGATCTCTGACGAGTTCTATCTCTTCTGGGTGGGTGGGTCTAGAGGGAGCGGTGTGTCTGGTGGGGCACATGCGGCTACCATGAAGATAGGTTTCGCCTGGCCAGATACTTCAGACTCAAGTAGCCTGATTCACTCGAGTAGGGCAAAGTCAGATTGGGGCATAGAATTGCCCTCTGATCCAACAAAATCTGCTCCAGCTGCTACAAATAGAGATGATGCAGACGCTGTAGGATATGATGGCGAGAAATTTTATGAGGGGCTTCCTGTAGATCTTACAGAGGACTACAAAGATAACTGTTTATTTATCGAGACTAACACCAGCCTGGGCATAAATACATACAACCTAGAGACAAGTCAGTACTCAAATGCCGACAACTCTTGGGATCTTGGTATCTCTGTGCCTGGTAGCGAGGGTGGCACATGCCACGCCCTTGGATGTAAAGCTGGTCGAGAAGTGAAGGAGGCCACTATTGAAAACTATCCAGAAATTATTGATGGAGTGAATACTAATCAATATTTCTTACAATCTCTAGAGCCTTGGGCAACTATAGGTGACGGATATCAGGTCTCTGTTCAAGACGGGAGTAACATTGCAACGATACCGGTAGGTGTTCCTGTTACAAGGCGAGTTGGTGATGCTGTAGTGTATCTTCTATTAATAGGTAGTAGTTTAACGGCTCTCACTGGTGCCGGGGTAGTTAGCTCTGAGGTAGAGGTCTCTTACAACCTTATTTACATTGCAACGGTTGATAAGAAAAACAGGACTACTGGATTCTTAGCATCTGCAATTGCTCCTGGTAACATCCCGTTTATCAGGGTGTTCATGCAAGGACGACAGGGTTGTAATATGGGTGGAATGTGGATTGGACAGAAGACCCCCCGCGGTATTATCGTGGATCCTTTCACTCCACACCGCTCTACTGTTAATATCAAAGACTCGGGTGATGAAACGCACGGCTCAAGTTTTAATGTTCCTGAAACAGACGGAGCAATAAAGGCCATCACCACAAGGACCCAGGTTGACTTATATGGCAAATCAACGGCTCCTACTGATGATTTTTCAGTCACCGGCCTAGATACACACAAGTCTATCCACACTTCACCCAAGAAGTGCGGGAGCTTCTTAAGCCGAGGTGGTACTGACTCTGCCGGTATCTTAAGCCCTTCTGACTACCCCATCAGATGGCTGACAAATAACAGCACTGGGCTTCCTCTGGCCACATATTATGTTGCTAAAGATCAATCAGTTGAAATTTCATTAGAGGATATATTTAATGTAGACGCTGAATCAATCATAAATTCAGACGACGCTAACTTAGCAACACTATTTATAGCTAGGAGCCTGAACAGCCATACTCCCACTGATTCTGAGAAAGAAATCTACATGACACTTAATTACGACGAGCAGTAAAGACCCCATGACAAAATTTTTAGGATTCGGACAATTAACTCGCCCAGACATCGGACTAATTGCTGATGGGGTTCAGAACTTAGCAGAGATCTATAAATCTGATCAAGACACAGCGCTTAGGAACGTTAGGTTAAACCCAGAGATCTTAGATATTATCTATGGTTTATCTAACACCGTATCAAAAGAGGACCTAAGGTCTGTCAGTGGGCTGGCATCTTTACTACTTCCTACCCTTGCTCTAGAGGGCCGGACTTTTAATAGCATTAACAGCTCTCTAGATAACTATATTAACTCAAGGCAGCCGATCGGCACGGATAGCGGAGTCAATGGATCTCAAGTTAGAGTAGAGAACGTAATGCTCTATAATGGGTCTATACAGTGCGTGGGAGCCTCGTACAATACTAACCTGTTAGATCCTGAAAATAATAATGGCTTATACTCGGATCCACAAAAAAAGACAACGGCTGTGTCTACTTCTAGAGCAAGCCTGTTTAATGCAGAGAAAGAAGATAGCGGATATTTTGCTTCAGCGACTTACACAGGATCTATCAGAGTTCGACGGAGGTCCCATGTAAATCGAATCACTCTAAATCCTTATACGTTTATCCCTAGAGCCCCTGTTCAAGAAAACCCTTCGCATAAGATTAACTGTTATGTTGGCAGCGGTTCTACTCGGTTAACTAAGTCTAGAAAGCTTGGGCTCTTGGCCACAAAGAACTCTCCTCTTAAGCTACCGTGCCGTATGAGCACAGGGACTATTGATTTTGGTTTCCAAGATGCATCTAGTCCATATTTCTTTGGCTATCAAGTCCAGCCTCTTGTCTCAAGAGATGGTGGCATACCAGGATTCCTCCCGTTAGATCCAGGCCAGCAACTAGAGGGCAATACCTCTCATACTGTGTCCATTGATGTTTCAAAGGTTGGATATCAGAATAGCTATGACCTATACGTATATTTGTATCTAAACCCAGAAAAGGTCACAAGTCTTACTTTTAGTGGTATGAGTATCACAGAGTTTATGACGGCTGGTGGTAAAGATATTGGCTTAGTAGGATTTAACAACCTAGAGTCTTTAACACTTAATGGTACCTCCATGCAAATCTTACCTGTGTGGTTGAAGACTCTAGGTACAAAGCTAAAGAACTTAAATATTGCCAACAGTGGTGATACTTGGAAAGACGGACCGCTTAAATGGTTTGATTATAGAGATTCGTCGCTTTCAGCTGTAAATACCTCACTTCCTTTCTACACTATGGTTAGCTACTTAACCGTACCTAAGAAAGGAGCTATGATTAACGCCGATGGCAATAACTGGAACGGCAAGTCAGGAACCTATACACCGGCCACGGATAATAGCAATCTAAACGACGACAACAACCTCTTTGCAAGGTACATAAAGAACCTACCTAGAACGCCTGGCGAGCATTTTAGACAGTTCAATGCTATGCAGACTCTGTCCCTAGGAAACAAAGTCTATGGTAACAATCCTAGGATGGATGATGTCTTTCCCGACCTAAGGAGCTTGTCTTGGAACGGCTCAAGGTACAGAGCTCCTATCTCTGGTACATTCCCAAAGATAAACAATAACGGAAATCCCATCTCATACAGCGTTTCCCAAAGCGGAGCTTTAGGCTCCATAGAGTCCATTGGTACCTCTGCCACGATAGGCGATGACACAGTTAACGGCGCTTCTCATATATCCAAGTATAGAATAGAGTTATTTTCTATAGGAGGCACTGGGTACAGGTACTCATATGTTTCCGGGTCCATCGCGGACGCTGCTGTTGAGAGCGAATGGTCTACCTGGCTTACTGATACTAAGTCTATCTCCGTTCAGTATTCAAATGTCGCTGTGAACCTCCAACCCGACGCGGCTTGGGAGTCTTTACAAGGTTGCAACTTATATGCCTCTGGTGGTACTACATTTAAAGCCGGTTCACCAGCACTTAATTGTCCTAACCTAGGATCAATAGACCTGTATGCTACTCCTACAACCGGTCCAATGCCTTCCTTGGGATCACCGGCAAATACAAATGCATTAACTTATTTTAGGATTGGGTCGAGTAATGTTATTTCAAGCATATCAGATGGCTCTTTTAACTACATCTTGCCAATAGATTTTGCTACCGACAGAGGCAACCCCGGTACAGATCACAAGTTAGCATCGTTCTCTATATGGGCCGCTAGTGTGAATGGAAGGTTCAGGGAAAACGATTTTAAGCATTGTTATAACCTCTCTTCTATGAACTTTTATGCTTCTTCTGGGCTTACAGGAAACTTCCCTATTCCCCCAACAAAGAGAATCCCCGCCACTGATACTAAAGATATAAGTATTTATGCCTCTGGGTGTAGGTTCTACGACTTTAGGACCTTAAATCTTAACCAATCAAATAGATACGTAGCCAGAGATATACTCTCTATATACGCTCCTGGCAATAATACCTCAGGTGGAGGTGGAGTGCTTCCTGATCTTACAGGGCTCGGAGGTGCCGACCAGCTTAGAATCTCGACTATTACCTTTAATAGCTCTCTGCCTTCTGTTTATCCAGCATCTTGGAGCGGGAACGCCCAGTCCGCTGGGAAATATATCCTTGAGGGAGATGGCTCTTCCCGAGTGTCTGGCTTGACCCCTAATAGGGAGTCAAACGGCTCTTCAGATAATGAAGACAATGTGTATTGGTTGTCAGGATCCGGGACAAACTATAGAACCAAAGTACTTGTCAACGACTATGTTCGAGCTAGTGGTACTACTACTAATCTTGCCAGAGTGGTTAACGTAGATACAGATAAGATATACATTGACGCAGACATACCGGGATCTTCTGCAGCCGTTTTTGATTTCAAGAGAGACACTGTAGATATTACTAACTGGTTCCAGAGCGGGTTTAGAGATATAAAGCGACTAAGAATGAGTAACTGCAGGTTGTCCGGCTCAATTAATATAAATGCAGGATTTAGTTCAATTGTTGATGGCTCTAGTTCTGAAAAGGCCCTTGATCTCTCTAGTAACAACATAACAGGCTACATACAGGGATTTGACAAGATATTCGCAGGTTCTAATCGAAAAATTACAATAACGTTGTCTAACAACAATTTTTCTGTCCCTGTTATTAGAGGAATGTTAGAAGAGTTGCTAGATATACAGGCACAAGGTACATTCACCAACGTAAGGATCGATTTAAACAACACAAACTTAAACCTTACTACTAGATCTCACTCTAGCTACTCACAAGATCAGATATTTACAAATAGTATAGAGGCAATTTCTGGCCAAACCATCTCTTTAACTAGAACTGAAACAGTTAAGGTATTCAGCCAAGTAACCACGGTTAATGAAGACGGATCAGAGACTACTTCAACAGTACAAACCGGAACTAAGAACATAACCGTCCCTGGTAAGTTGATTACGGGTATATCTGGAGTGGCTAATGGCTACTATCAAACGCAGGTCAATGGCCGACAGCAAGTGGTAGAAGACTCTCTAGGAGTTAGGTTCAATTCTAACAAAAGGTGGAATATTAACCTAGGATTTACTTACAGCCCCCCAAGTACAACTCCTACGGTCACAAGTAGCGCCTTCTCCAACTCTACAACTAGGTCTGCTTCTCTTTCGGCGCTAGGCTACAACCCTAGCGATGCGATCCCAGATGCAACTGGAGAGTGACCCATCTTAGATGGATTAAAGTTAATATAGAATAATCTAAAGCGTTATGGCAGGACTTTATAGTAAAAAGAATCTGGGCGAGGTTCAGTTAAATCTGAAGGACGCCCTTCAAAAACTCTATGAAACTGGGATTCAAGAGGATCTTAGGTTGTTCGCCTTTGCTAATTCTATTTTTTCAGAAGTTAGATCTGGAATAACAAGAACAAACGTAGATACCGGGCTCGCTGAGGTAATAGACAATGAAGTAAAGAGCTTAGTTAATAAGCCTTTTACAAATGAGAGCGGGGTGGTAGTTAAAAGAACAAAGTTTGTTACAAATCAATTTACTTTCTCTTCGAGTAACCTTGTATATTTTGATAAGATAGACATAGGCGGGTTCGATCAAAGACTACAATATACTGATATTGTAGTTGTATCAGATGCAATTAGCGGCACCGATGCTAATTTGCAAATAAAGATAATGGCCGGTCCCGCAGTTGAACTTGGTGATAGGATCATCACTAATGACTCGTCCGTTTATTATGTCCTTGATTCTGCAGCTGCTGGAGGTAACTTCAGAATATCTCGAAGCGCCAATGGAACACCTATCACCGGCGGAAACCTAACTACTATAGCTAGTAATATAACTGTTGCTCTTGGAGCAAAGATAAGAAAAACTGGGCCAGAAGGAGCTCCACTTGTCTTATCAGAAAATGGATCTATTGTCTCGGCCGTAGTCACAGGTGCAGGAAGTGGGTACGAGATCGAAAGAACAGATAGGCCCGGGGATTTCGTAGCGTCAACCGTTTATAAGATATTAAACGTAGGTAGTTTTGACTGGACCTCAATTGGTGGGCCTACAGAGACAAATGCTGCTGTAGGAGTTTCATTTACCTCTTCTGCAGACGTATCAGGGCAAAGTAGCACTACATCTGGCTCAGCAACTAGAACTGTGCCCACAACTTCTGCCCAGACAGTAATGGTTAACGTTGTAGGACAAAGATCTGGGGCCTCCAATGCTGTACTTAGAGTTAAGATATTAAACGGTAAGCTCTCTAGAACAGACTTAATCGAGGTTGTTGATGGAGGAAGTGGATATTTTTCTGACGAGCCACTAAAGATTGTAGAGCAATGTAGGCTCAATAGATTTGGCCAGCAAGAGACCCCGCAACTACAGAAATGTAAAAATTACTCAGAGTATCAAGATAGATTAGTACATAGATCTTTTAAGTACACCGTTCCAACTTCTCCAAACAATATTGACTATAGCACAGTGGTTTTAGGCTATGAAGGCGAGCTTTCTTCTAGTAATTATTTCTATCAAACACAAGATGCCGGTGAGGATGGATTTTCTTTATATGACCCCATTACTAAAAAAGATCTGTACCTTGGGGAGACCTACGACCAACAATTTGACCTACCAACAAACACGACCTCTCCAAAGTTGTTAATGAGAAGGTTTGATACCATCACAAGCCTGAATCTTTTAAACCTAGATTCTTTGAGCGCTACCGCAAGGATTTCTTCTTATGTCGACGATGCTTTTAGTGTAGCAGACAGTCTCGCCAGTCAGCTAAGATCATACACAGAAAGAGTAGAAAGCATTAGAGACTCGTTTAAGACTCTTTTACAGAATAACACTCGCCAAAGACTAGTAACAGACGAGAAAAACACGTTAGGAACACAATATAATATCTTTGAAGGTAGGAACTTTGACAGTACATTTAGGCTTATCTTCAGAGACCCTGATGGTGTAATAGATAAAACTGATGTTAACTTTAGCATACTAAATGCTATGGATAACGAGGACGGAATTGAAACTCCGGCAATTAGTGGTGTGGTATATCACGCTCCAGGAATTTGGCTAAAAACAGGTGCGGATCCTGTAACTGGAAATGCTCTATACAAGAGAGCTTTCAGTACAGACGACAAACCCTTTTCTAGCTCAAAGGGGAACCTTACTCTAAGCCCCATCCTTTATAAGAAGAGTAGCGGAGATTATGCTACTGGGTCTTTTGTTGAAGCTTCAGAGACCGGAGACAACAAATACTCTATCTCAACAGCATACCTTGCCTCTGGCGGCACATTTGTTCAAGGTTTCTCTTCTAACATAGGCACCATTGTTCAGAACCTGTCCGCTTCTCCTAGGAACGGAGGGTTTGTGTATCATAGAACCTTAAATACTCAGGCATTAACTACTGACGGAGGTGCTGTGGTGGCTTATCCTCTGTTCGACTATCTAGACACCTCAAATATTATAAGATCGCCTTATATACTCACAGTACAAGGCGCAGAAGAAGATAATTAACCCTGAAGCAGAGGTAGATTACCTGAAGCAGCATCTGCTATGTCGTTTCTTCCGTTAACAAATAAGTAGTAAACGTCTTTAACTTTGCTCTGATCTCCGATGTGGACATAAACGTCCTCGTCTAAAGCAGTATCAGGATTTAAAATATCAAATATAGGTAGCTCGACTTTTAGTCTGTGTGAGTAGTTATTAAAGTTTAATTGAATACCAGTAACCGTTTCTACAATATCGGCTGGGGACTCTCCAGCTACACTTATATCTGGATAGGCAAACTCTAGCTTCTCTGTAATGTTTAACACCATGTTCTTGCCGGACGGGAAATTACTTCCTGTCAGGCCATCGCCAGTGGTATCGTGGTTCCCCCAGAACACATCAAAATTGCCAGTTGGCTTAGCAGATCCGCCTGTAGCGTATAGAGCAGTGTCGTCTATGACCGTGGGTACTAACGGCGGAGACGAAGTAACATATGGAGGATAGCAGATATCTTGCGTATATAAAGAACTATCAAATCCGAACGGTGTGACTCTCTCAGAGGGTACTTTAGGTATCTCACTGGTGCTAGAATCAAAACCATTTGGGTTAGTGTTTGAGTCTATAAGGGTTGGATCATAGGTTGCTTTTAGTACGTCAGCGAAACTAACAGATTCTCCAGTGTCTACGTTACCAAACTGGAACCCTACATCAGCCTCATTGTAGTAAGTTATTGTTTTGGTGTTAAGAGCGGCACGAGAGGGTATGTAGGCAGTTGTGAAGGCCAATAAGTACACTTGATTGCCTGTGAGAGCAGTTGCTGAATTTTCGCTAATTCTGTTGCCTGCAGTTTCATCTCTGTCATATATGACCCTTTCCACCCCTAGCACTAGAGGCGCTACAAATTGACCGTCGCTATTAGGGCCGTTAGTAGTGTTGTCACTAACAGCAATTATGATAATAGGTTGTGACCATACAGCATTGCCCGCGGCCCCAAAAGCCGGTAGACCATAGGTATTAGGATTGTCCTGGACAACAACCGGGGCAGTTGAAGCTCCTAGACTGTCATGTAAAAGGAATTTTTCTTTACCAGTGATATCGGCCCCAGCCTCTGTTCCATCCCAATATATAGTAGCGGTTCTTGCAGTTAACTGGGCATTAATGGCCGTCTTGTGATTTTGCCCGCCACCTAAGTCATCTTGTCCTAGGGCTCTATCTGCAGTAAGTGTTCTCCCAGTCCAGTCAAAGTCCGCGTTGTTAATTGGTATACCAGTAAATTTTATCTTTCCGCCTTCTCCAAGGAAGTTAGAAGTTAGCCTTAGTCCTAGGTAGTTAGAACTATCAGCTTCTGAAGGGTATTTTGCTTCTCCTAAAATTAAATTTTTTCTGGTAGAGAATACTCTATTTGGAGCAGCCGCTCCATCGCCGTATAGTCCTAGGTAGGCGTTGCTTGGCCCTTCTGCAGATTTTAAAGTGCCTTGGAAGCTATTACTCTTAAATCCGTCTAATGGGTCGTTACTCTTACTAAGAGCGGTTGATCTTATGTATCTATTACCATCACTTACCTTCCACCACTCAGGTCTCTGGTCTAGAGTTAACTTATCTGAGAGAGGCTCAATGTAGTTAGGCACTGACTCCGTGTAGGACTTACCTCCTAGTAAATCGGCGTATCCTTGGTAAAACTCCTGCTTAGGACCAATAATCTTAGTACTCCAAAGAGTGCTGTAAGAGTACCCGGACCTATTAGGTGTAAACCTTAAGATGTATGTAATTGCCGAGCCACTTGTTAAGGTGCTTTTTACATCGGCTCCGCCGTCATCAGTTGCGGTGGCTATATCTACATCAGTGTTGTCTGTTCCAGAGAGTGTTATATTGATAGGAGTGATAGCAGACTCTGTAGTTACGTCGATGGTCTGAGGATCTCCATTATCATCTATATAAGTTATGGTCTCTGTCTCTTCTTTCTGGACTAGTTGCAGGCTAGTAGCAACATTTAAAGTACCAGCGGCAACAGCAGCCAAGTAGTCGTCGATTAGTGGGGTATCACTTGCGTCCGAGATTGTTACATCAGTGTTATTAGATGCAATGGATATCTTTATGTCACCACCATAGAAGCTATCCACAACTCCAGCATTTGTCTCGGAGTAGGCATATTTTAAAAATAAGTCAGGCTCTAGGGGGACTTCATATAATTCCTGTTCTGGGTCGACTTTATCTGACCCTCCATTCCACATCCTAATAGAGATCGGAACGTACCTATATTTTGTAGTAGCTGACGTGTCGTATGAGAAAGTTCCCGCGGTGTCTAAGTCGTTAAGAGTAAAGCTATACTTAGAAACAAATCTATCCTTCTCTTGAGCAAAATTAGAAGACAGTACGTTTGTTGTGGGAATCGCGTTAGTCTGAATAGAGCCATAAGAAGTGTCAATTGCTGTGTCCCAAGCTGATGCGGTGATTGTTTCAGATGTAACTCCACCGTCATAGATATCAATTTTAACGGCACTGTTTGTCTCTACTTCAAAGATATACTTCCTTGCCGATGCCGTTTTGTCTATGCGCAAGTACCCATCCCATCTTACTCCCCAATTGTAATTATTATCTCTAAGTACTCTAGGGGGCCTTAAAAACCGCATGTTAGAGTCTTTAGTTATGTTATCGCCAGAGTAAGAACCTTGGTATATGGTCGGTATCCTGTCAAATACGTAATCACCAGAATTGTAATACTCTGGTTCAGAGTACAGGTTAAATTTGCCCCTCTCAAAGAAAATAACAGAGTCAGTAGTCTCAGGGTTAAAATCGTCAGGGCCGCCTGGAGTAGGTGTTGCTATGCCTAACTCTGCCTCCCGTCCAGGAGACTGAGTAAACCACAGTGGCTTAGTTAAAGCTGAGTACTCTCTTTCTAAGCTAAAAGCTGTAGAGGTGAAAGCTGTTGTGCCAAGGATGGCCCTTAGCTCTTTTAGTCTTTGAAGGGAGGCATCAGTGCCAGCTTTAAATGTGGCGGGAGAGGCTGAAAAATCTGCTTCTAAGAAAACGTTTGTACCGATTAAACTTATTTCTTTGCCTGTTGCAGCGCTCGTGTACCCCGTGATTAAAAATGCTTGTTTGGAGCTTCCAAAGTATCCAGAAGGGAATCCGCTCCCCCAACTTGCAGTATATCCAGCATTAACGGCGCCCGTGGTTAGATTAAAATCAGAAGTGAAAGTAAAAGCACCTACTGGCTGCAATTTACCTGCCTTTGTTTTATAAAAGATAGCGGTGGGGCCTTTATGTATCCCGTTAAGAGATCCCTTGCCAGTAAAAGAGTCAATAAGGTTTGTGCGGTCTTGAATCCTTATCCTTGGGTTAGTGGCAACGGTCGCACCTGCTACACCGCCCGCAAGAGAGACATCTCGTAATGGCCTTAAAAAACTAGATGAAATCTCATTATCTACAAATTTCCTTGTAATCTCAAAGTCTTCTGGCTTATACGTGCCATAGATGCTGATCTCACCAGCATCATCAATACGAGTGATATACTCGAGTATGTTAGTTAGTGCCTCGCCTGGGTCATCTAAATCTCCCAACGCGTTATTTCTTAGGAGGCCGATGTACTCGACATCGTTAAGCTTTCTTCCGGCCCTTCTAAGTAAATAAGATTTTAGAGTTGCGTAATTATTTGCAACACTCTCGTTTTGAGAAACTGTTTTGTCTATTCTGACTGCCATAATCGGGGCACTATATACGATCTATAATGTACTTTAAACTTACGCTGCGTAAAG
>Ga0181379_1000981_pt1 | contig 13570 bp, 13 predicted proteins | sample 2SPOviralmetaG_FD_130115 | JGI IMG/M metagenome (GOLD analysis project Ga0181379, IMG submission 130115) | Marine viral communities from the oligotrophic San Pedro Time Series (SPOT) site, San Pedro Channel, CA, USA - 2 SPOT_SRF_2009-07-10 | ecosystem: Environmental > Aquatic > Marine > Strait... | reverse complement strand
TCTTGAGAATTTAAAATATTATTACTTAATGAAACACCCTCCGGCAGGATAATTTGTGATTGCATGATATTAGAACCAATTTCAATAGTCTGCATATCTATTTCAATGAATTCTGGTAAATTTTGTGCATTACAGGTAAGTTCAATTTCATTTTTAAGGTGAGAAATCATTCCTCCTTGCTGTTTTACTCCAACACAAATTTCTTCATTTGTGAATTTAAGAGGAACATTAATAGTGATGTTTGTTTTTTCACTTACTGTTTGAAAATCAACGTGAATAGGCTTGTCATTTGATGGATTCACCTGAACCTCTTTCAAAATAACTTTTGTAGCATCCTCGTTTTCATTTAATTCAATCACCTGAGAAAAAATACTAGGATTCTCAAGTATTTTAACCAAATCTTTTTCAAGAATTTTAATCAGCTTTGTTTCGCTTCCTTGACCATAGACAATGGCAGGTATCTCTCCTGATTTTCTAAGAATTTTAGCCGTTGCAAGGTTATCTCTCACTTCAGCAGATATGGTCGTTACTTCACTCATTTTATAAAAACATCTGACTTATTGATTCTTCTTTATTCACTCTATTAATTGCCCCAGCTATAGTCTTATCCATTGAAACAGTTTTTATCTTTTTCAATGTCTTTGCCTTTTCTGAAAGCGGAATTGTATCAGTAACAATTAATTCGTCTAGTCTAGATTTATTAATATTAATCAAGGCATTTCCAGACAAAACAGCATGAGTCGCATAACTAACAACTTTTTTTGCTCCAGATTTCTTTAGAGCTTCCGCTGCATTACAAATTGTTCCGGCAGTGTCTATGATATCGTCAACCAAGATACAGGTTTTTCCTTTCACATCTCCGATGACATTCATAACCTGAGATTGATTTTCTTTTTCTCTTCTCTTATCAATTATTGCTAAATCCGCATCATCAAGAAACTTAGCCAAAGCTCTGGCTCTTACCACACCACCTACATCAGGAGAAACAACTATTTGATTTTTATATTTTGCTTTAATTATGTGATCAAAAATTACACTAGTTCCATAAACATTATCTACAGGGATATTAAAAAACCCTTGAATCTGATCTGAATGCAGCTCTATAGTTAAAACTCTGTTCGCTCCTGCGCTTTGAAGCATATCAGCTACAAGCTTTGCACTTATCGGAACTCTTTCTGACCTTACTCTTCTATCTTGTCTTGCATAACCAAAATAGGGTATGACAGCTGTAATTCTTGAAGCAGAGGCTCTTCTCAAAGCGTCTATCATTATGATTAATTCCATAAGGTTGTCATTAGCTGGGTAGCAGGTAGATTGAACTATGAAGACGTCTTTTCCTCTGACGTTTTCTTCAATTTTTATATTCATTTCCTGATCGCTAAATCTACCGACCGTAGCTTTACCTAATGGTTTTTTTAATTTTTTGACAATCTTTTTTACAAGTGATGGATTTGAATTTCCTGAGAAGATTACTAAGTTATTTTTTGAATTCATTTTTTTTTATGGCTGGGGTGGATGGATTCGAACCATCGCATGGCGGCATCAAAAGCCGCTGCCTTACCGCTTGGCTACACCCCAGAATTAAGCAGTTCATTTAATAAAGGCGATTTATTGATAGTATTGGTAATAACATATCTGATTTTATATGGTGCATTATCCATGATTTCCTTTCCCTCTTCAAAAGATTTAATCACTACATATAAACTGCTACCTGTTCCAGATATTTTTGGATTCTTGAAATTTTCAAGGAAATTAAAAGCTTCTTTGACGGGGATAAAATTATCTAAAACCCATTCTTCAAAAAAATTTCTATTTTTATAATGTTTATTATTTTTTAATACTTTTGGAGTAATCGCGTCATAAGCATCTTTTGAAGATATTTCACATTCAGGCAAAAGAACCAAAACTTTTTCTTCTTTAAATATCTTTGACTCAATTTTTTCACCTTTTCCAGATACTTTTGCTGCGTGACAATTCAAAAAAAAAGGAACATCAGAGCCTATTTCTAGTCCAATTTTTAATAGGCTTTCTAATGAAAAATTAAGTTTTGCGATACTATTTATTGCCAAAAGCACAGTAGCTGCGTTTGAGCTTCCTCCTCCAAGTCCAGACCCTAAAGGAATATTCTTATCAATGTTAATTGAAAAGTTCAAAGCACAATCGGAAATCAGTTCTAATTTTCTTATTGCCTTAGTTACTAAGTTTTCCTTTTCCGAGATAGAAAAATTTTTCACTTGAACTTCCAGTCTTTTAGATGGCTTGATTTCTAATTTATCTCCCCAATCAATAAATTGAAAATTAGATTCAATATCATGATATCCATCTGATCTTTTTCTTAAAATATCGAGAGAAAGGTTAATTTTTGCTGGTGAACTAAGAATCATTTAATTTTATTGATAGCCTATAGTTTTTGACATTTCCCTTGATAGTGAGACTAGACTTTTCTGAATAAATTTTTTCTAACTTAATAGAATTTAGAGATATTGTTCGACATTCACTACTTTCACATTTAAAAAATAACCACTTAACAAGTTTCATCAGTTCTTCTTCTTCGATAAATTCACTATATCTAAAATTAGAAATTAATATTTTATTTTTAAAAATTATTTGAAATTTCCTACCTAAACCATTTATATCAAATTTTATTTTCTTAATTTCAGAATTATAAATAAATATATTTCCAGAAAGGAATTGCATTTCAGATGAAAAAGAATATTTACCTCTACTAGTTAATTCTTTATCTTTAGGCTCCAATGAAGCACAAGACATAATTAAGATAATACTTAAATAAGAAACTTTTATTAAGAAGGATTTTTTCATATGTTCAGGACTGTAGATACTATAATAGTTTCATGCTTGATTCGGTAAAAAAGAAATTAGAAGAAATCCAAGAAAAATTTATTCTCATGGAATCACAACTTTCTAAGCCAGAAATCATAGAAAATCAAAATAAATTTACGTTACTTTCTAAAGAATATTCAAATATAAAGCCCGTCGTAGATAAATTTATTGAATATAAATTAGTCGAAGAGAATCTTGAGAATTCAAAGCAACTCCTCAATGATACGGATAGCGAAATAAGATCACTCGCTCAAGAAGAAATTGATACCTTAAAAGTAAATAAAGAATCTTTGGAAGAAGACTTGAAACGTATGCTATTACCAAAAGATCCTAACGATGCAAAGAATGTATTTGTTGAAATAAGAGCAGGAACAGGAGGTGATGAAGCAGGAATATTTACTGGTGACCTTTTTAGGATGTTTTCTAGACTTTGCGAAAGAAGAAAATGGCAAATAGAAATTGTGAGCTCAAGAGAAAGTGAGAAAGGTGGTTTTAAGGAAATTGTTTCTAAGATTGTCGGCAAAAGTGTTTATGGTTTTTTAAAATATGAGTCGGGTATTCATAGAGTTCAAAGAGTTCCTGAAACTGAATCTCAAGGCAGGATTCATACCTCCGCCTGTTCAGTAGCGGTTTTGCCAGAAGTAGATGAACAGGAAAATATTGTCATAGATAAATCTGAAATTAGAGTAGATACTTTCCGTGCTTCTGGCGCAGGGGGCCAACATGTAAATAAAACTGACTCAGCGGTTAGGCTTACTCACACTCCTTCTGGCATAGTCGTTGAATGCCAAGATGGAAGATCTCAACATAAAAACAAAGAAAAGGCCATGTCATTACTTCAGAGTAAATTAAATGAAATGGCAAGTGAAGAACAGACAAAAGAGTTAGATTCTAAAAGAAAGATCATGGTTGGAAGTGGAGATAGATCTGAAAAAATTAGAACGTACAATTTTCCTCAAAGCAGAGTAACTGACCATAGAATAGAATTCTCTGTTCATAATCTAGAGGAATTTTTAGATGGAGATATGAACGTTATGATTTCAGCGCTTATTGAAGAAAATGAAGCAAAAAAACTCATAAACTTAGAAAATGAAGTTCAATAATGACTTTGAGAAATTTACTTAAAAAATTAAAAAATGATATCGATCCACTGGATGCAGACTTAATAATTCAACATGTTTTAAAATTAAATAAAGCTCAAATTTATTCAAATTTAGAAAAAGAAATAGATCATCAAGACCAAGATCTTATTAACAAAATGTCCAAATCAAGATTAAGAGGAGAGCCCCTTGCATATTTAACTGGGCATAAAGGATTTTGGAAAAATGATTTTTTAGTTACTAAAGACGTTCTTGTTCCACGTCCAGAAACAGAAATACTTGTTGAGGCTATTCTTGAAGAAAATCTTTATGGTAAAACTATTTTAGAACTTGGAACAGGATCTGGCGTCATATCAATTTCTATTGCCGATGAAGTGAAAAATTGCACTATTTATGCAACAGATATTTCAATTAGAAGTCTCTTGATAGCAAAAAAAAATACTAAAAAAATTAATCTAGATAATATTATTTTTCTCAATCATGATTGGAATAATGAATGGCTTTTTCCTAATGTGGATTTTATTATCTCTAATCCACCTTACATAGATAAAAAAGAAACCAGTGGATCAGAAGAGGGTATATGGTTTGAGCCTGAAGATGCATTATTTTCTAAGAAAAATGGTCTTTATGACATAGAAGTTATATTAAAAAAAAGTAAAAATATTTTGAACAAAAATGGAAAAATTTTTATAGAGCATGCTCCTTGCCAAAAGGAAGAAATAAAAAAAATTGGCACTTCAAACAAATATAAAAATATTTCAAATTTAATTGATCTTAATGGAGACGTAAGAGCGTCAGTTTTTAAATGTTAAAAGAAGAATTAATAAGATATAGCAGGCACATAATGTTGCCCGAAATCGATATTCCTGGCCAAGATAAAATAAATAAAAAATCTATAGCTTTCGTAGGCATGGGAGGACTAGGTTGCGCTGCATCAACCTACTGCGTCTTGTCTGGCTTTGGAAAAGTTGAAATATTCGACTTTGATTTAGTCGAAGAGTCTAATCTTCAGAGACAGACTTTATTTAATTTAGAGGATATTTCAAAAAACAAGGCATTAGTTGCCAAAAAAAAATTAGAAAGTTTAAATCCTTTGATTAAGCTATCGGCTCATAAAATAAAAATAACCAAAAAAAATATAGATAGCCTTCTTAAAAACTCTGACATTATCTTAGATTGTTCTGATAACTTTGAAACTAGAAAAATAGTAAATGATTTTTGTTTTAAGAATTCTAAAATATTGATTTCTGGCTCTTCTATAGGTTGGCAAGGGCAATTAGCCTGTTTAGATTTAAGAAAAAATTCTAATCCTTGCTACGAATGCATTTTTGAAGATTTAGAAGATGAAGATCTTTCCTGTAGAGAATCAGCGATAGCCTCGCCATTAGTTGGAATAATAGGCTCATTAATGGCAGTAGAGGCAATAAAAGGAGCAATTGAAAAAAATTTTTATTCTAGCTTTATCGATTTTGACGGTTTAAACGGAGAATTTAAAAAAATAAATATTAAGAAGAACCCTAATTGTAAGAAGTGTAAAATTTTAGATTATGTATAAAGGATACATTGAGGGTTTTTATGCCAGAAGGTTAGCGAAAGATGCTTTTAAAAATTTAAAGGTACCTATAACTCATTATTTCTATGGTCCTAAGGAAGATATGTTTCTTAGATATCATTGGAAGGAAATTGATAAGTCTCTAAAAAAAAGAGAATTACCTAAAAAAATTAAACAAGTTTATTGTATATCTCCTACTTCTGAGGTCGTACTGGATATTAAAAATAATTTAAGAATTTTAAGAAAAAAAATTGCTCATGCAATTGAAAAGGCAGGTTTTGACGAAATAGGTATTTTTTTTGATGACATAGATGTTACTAATTTTGGAAGAGAAGCAAAAGATAAGGAACTTGGAAAATTACATGCGGAAATTTTAAATGAAGTTTCAGAATTTCTTCCTAAGAATAAAAATATATGGTTTTGTCCTTCAATTTATAATACTTCTTTGTCAAAAGGGATATTAGATGGAGGTTACTTGGAAGGAGTAAAAGAAATACTTTTCAAAGATATAATTATTTTATGGACAGGTGATCAAGTTATAAGTGAAACTATTAATTCTTCTTCTTTAAAAAAAATTAAATCTTTTTTTTTAAATCCAATAGCAATTTGGGATAATTTTTATGCCAATGATTATTGCCCAAATAGGTTGTTTTTAGGCCCTCTACAAAAAAGAAATTTAGATAAATCGATTGTTGGACATTTCATTAATGGAACAGGCCATAAAGAAACTGATAAATTCCTTTTAAATTATTTATTCAAAAAAAATCAAAAAATTCCCTTTTTACCCAAAGAACTTATTCCTATTTTTTCTAATCCTTTTAAAAAAATTTCTATTAGCGAAGAAAGAAAGGTTTTAAACATTTCAGATAAGTCAGTTAGATACATATTTGAAAGAACAGAATCAGATTTATTGCTTGAGTGGAAACCTTATATATTTTCTGCACTTAATGACATAGAACTTTCTAGACTTAAAACAAAAAAAGAGGTTGAAGGATTTCTAGAGCGAAGATATTCTCCACTATTCAAAAAAGGATTAAATAAAAATTAGGTGAAATTATGCTAGGTAATATGATGAATGATCAACTTCTAATTTCAGGAGTGTTGGAACATGCTATAAAAAATAATGCAAATACAGAAATAGTTAGTAATACAGTCGAAGGAGGTATTCATAGATACACCATAGGAGATGCTGCACAAAGATCAAAAAAATTAGCCAATGCTTTATTAAGTCTTGGAATAGGCGAGGGAGATATAGTCGCAACCATGGCAGTGAACAGTTATCGACATTTAGAACTCTATTTTGGCATATCTGGCCTAGGAGCTGTATTACATACTTTAAATCCTAGATTATTTCCAGACGACATAAAATACATCGTTAATCATGCTGAAGATAAATACATTTTTATCGATGCTCCATTTTTACCCATAATAGAAAATGTTATTTCTGATCTTAAATCAGTTAAAGGAATCATAATACTTACAGATAAAGAGCATATGCCTGCTTCATCAATAGAAAATTTAATTTGTTATGAAGATTTTATTTCTAATGAATCAGATAATATTACTTGGCCTGAATTTGACGAAAATACGGCATCATCACTTTGTTACACATCTGGCACAACTGGTAATCCAAAAGGAGTGCTTTATTCTCACAGATCAACAGTTTTACATGCTTGGTATGCAACAGCGGGAAATGCTATGAATTTGACTTCTGAAACGATTTTGTTGCCGGTAGTGCCAATGTTTCATGTTAATGCCTGGGGAATTCCTTATGCATCTTTTATGTATGGTGCAAAAATGGTTTTTCCAGGCCCTCATACTGATGGAGAGTCAATATGTAATTTGATTATCTCAGAAAAAGTAAATCAGTTAATGGGAGTCCCAACTGTATGGTTAGACTTGCTTAATTACACAGAAAAAAATGCGATAAAACTTGATTCTGTTAAAAGTGTTCTTGTAGGTGGATCAGCAGCTCCTAAGGCTATGATAAAAGCTTTTCAAGAAAAACATGATTGTTTTTTATTGCATGGATGGGGTATGACAGAAATGAGTCCATTAGGCACTCTTAATTCTTTCATTCCTGAAATGGATGGTATGGATCTCGAAGAGAGATATGACATACAGACTAGCCAAGGAAGATCGGTTTATGGCTGCTCAATGAAAATCATAAACGATGAAGGTAAGATTCTTCCGAATGATGGGAAAACTTATGGAAGGCTTATGGTTAAAGGCCCCGCAATAATAGAACGTTATTTTAAATCCAATGAAACTGCATTAGAAGATGGATGGTTTGATACTGGAGATGTAGCGACTATAGATTCAAATGGTTACATGAGAATCGTAGATAGAAGTAAAGATGTAATCAAATCCGGAGGTGAATGGATAAGCTCTATTGATTTAGAGAATACCGCGGTAGGCCACCCAGGAGTTGCTGAAGCGTGCGTAGTTGGTGTAGCTCATCCTAAGTGGGATGAAAGACCATTATTATTTATTGTTAAAAATGGCCTTCAAGATTTTGATAAAGATTCAGTATTAGATTATCTTTCTGATAAAGTAGCGAAATGGTGGCTGCCGGATGATGTTATATTCTTAGATGAACTACCTCATGGCGCTACAGGAAAACTACTTAAAACAGGCTTGCGAGAAGACTTTAAGAATCATTTAATTAAATAACTAGGAGAAAATAATGGCTGGATTAGTACCTGCAGATACTTTAAAAGATTACATTGGAAAAGATATGGGAGCTTCCGATTGGTTGTCGGTTGATCAAGAAAGAATAAATCAATTTGCTGATGCAACGAATGATCATCAATTTATTCATATTGATTCAGAAAAAGCTACTCCACTTTTTGGATCTACAATAGCTCACGGCTTCTTATCTCTATCATTGATGGCTGGCCTACCTGCTCCTCAGGTTGCTCCTGAGGGAATGACTATGGTTTTTAATTATGGCCTTGATAAAGTTCGGTTTTTGACCCCTGTTAATGTGGGCTCAAAAGTAAGAACCAAATCAACACTTTTATCTGTCGATGACAAAGGTGATGGAAGGTATCTTTTGAAGTATGAAGTTGTAATGGAAATAGAAGGCCAAGAAAAACCTGCTTATGTAGCTGAATCTTTATCTATGTTTATTACTTAGATAATTTTTCTTTTAAAAGCTTATTTACTACCTGAGGACTGGCACTTCCTGAAGTCTTTTTCATAACCTGACCAACAAAAAACCCTTGAAGCCTGTCTTTACCTTCTTTTAACTGCAAAAATTGTTTTTGGTTCTCTAAAATTACTTCATCTAAAATCTTTTCTACTTGATTGTCATTTGATATTTGTTCTAAACCCTCTTTAATAATTATTTTTTCTACATCTCCTCCACTATCCCAAAGCAATTCAAGAAGTTTTTTTGCGGAAGGGCCAGAAATTTTTTGATTGTCAGTATTTTTAATAATTTCAGCAATATGCTCAGGAGTAATTTTAGAGTCCAAGATGCTGATGTCATTTTTATTCATCAACGCAAATAGATCTCCTGTAATCCAGTTAACTGCGCTTTTTGCCGAAACGTTATGAGAAAGCACACCTTCAAAAAAAGATGCTGTTTCTTTATTTGCAATTATCAGATCAACGTCTTCATCTGAAAGGTTATAGGAATCAATAAATCTTTTTTTTAATTCTTCTGGAAGCTCAGGTAGATTTTGCTTTATTTCATTAACAAGATCTTTCGAGATTCTAATGGGGATTAGATCTGGTTCTGGAAAATAGCGATAATCATTAGCTTCTTCTTTTGATCTCATAGATCTTGTAGTATTTTTTGTAGAATCATAAAGCCTAGTTTCTTGCTTAATTGAGTTACCTTTTTCAAGTTCTTTTATTTGCCTACTAATTTCATAGTTAATAGCTTTTTCAACAAACTTAAAAGAGTTTATATTCTTTAATTCTGTTCTTGTTCCTAATTTATCGTCTCCAAATTTTCTTATAGAAACATTTGCATCACATCGCATAGATCCTTGTGACATATTTCCATCAGAAATTCCGAGAAAAGTAATTATTTTGTGAATCTTTTTTAAATATTCCACTGCTTCATTTGCTGATCTAAGATCTGGTTCTGAGACAATTTCTAAAAGACATGTTCCAGCTCTATTTAAATCAATAGCAGAACTTTCGTTAAATAAATCATGAATAGATTTTCCTGCATCTTCTTCGAGATGAGCCCTAGTAATACCAATAGTTTTTTCTTCATCTCCTAATAAAATTTTTACTTTTCCTTCTCCTACAATAGGATCATCCAATTGACTTATTTGATATCCTTTTGGTAGATCAGGATAAAAATAGTTTTTTCGTGCAAAAACTACCTGATTGGATATTTTTGCATCTATAGCGCATCCAAATTTTATTGCAAAAGAAATAGCTTCTTTATTTAGAACAGGAAGGACGCCTGGAAGTCCTAGATCAATTTCGCTAGCCTGAGTATTAGGTTCAGATCCAAACACAGTAGGCGAAGAAGAAAAAAGCTTTGTAAAAGTAGCAAGTTGCACATGAATTTCAAGACCTATAACTGATTCCCAACTATTTGTATTCATGAAAATCCGTTAAGTTTTGAAATTTGTTTGCAAGATTTAAAATCTTGCCTTCATCAAGGTAGTTACCCAAAAACTGAATACCCAAAGGCATTTTGTTATGAATTCCTGAAGGAATAGAAATAGCAGGAAGACCAGCAAGATTTGCAGGAATCGTATAAACATCTTGCTCATACATTTCCACAGGACTATTTATTGATCCAAGCTTAAAGGAGGTATTTGCACAAGTTGGCATTGCTATTGAAGAGACTTTTTTAAAAGCTTTATCAAAATCAGATTTAATTAGCCTTCTAATTCTTAAAGCTTTCTTGTAAAAAGCATCGAAGTATCCAGCAGAAAGACAGAAAGTTCCAATAAAAATTCTATTTTTAACCTCTTTTCCAAATCCTTCAGTTCTTGAATTGAAATAAAGTTCTTCAAGAGATGACGCATGCTCGCTTCTATGTCCAAATCTTATACCATCGTATCTTGCTAAATTAGCGGAGCATTCAGCTGGCGCTATTACATAATAAGCTGGCAACGAATACTCTATATGAGGCAGATCAATTTCTTTAATTTTTACACCATCTTCCTTTAATATCTCGATTGCATTATTAAAATTTTCCTTAACCGAGTTATTGCTAATTTTATCAATTAAGATTTTTGGTATTCCCAAAACATGCTCTTCTTTGGAATTAATTTCATTTATGTAATCTCCAACTGGCTCGTTTAAAGAAGTAGAATCTTTTTCATCAAATCCAGAAATACAATGTAGTGCAAGAGCAGCATCTTCAGCATTCTTAGCAAGTATTCCCCCTTGATCTAAAGAAGAAGCAAAAGCAATCATTCCCCATCTCGATACTCTTCCGTAGGTTGGTTTAATACCTGTAACCCCGCAAAATGAAGCAGGCTGTCTAATTGAGCCTCCAGTATCTGTCCCGGTAGCAAATGAACATTGATTTGCTCTAACTGCAGCTGCAGAACCTCCTGATGATCCTCCAGGAGAATATTTCTTATCAATTGGGTTAAAAACTTTACCAAAATAACTTGTTTCATTAGATGATCCCATAGCAAATTCATCCATATTAGTTTTCCCCAAAGTTATAGCGCCTAAATTATTTAATCTTGAATAAACTTCTGAAGAATAGGGTGAAATAAAATTTTCTAACATTTTTGAACCACAAGTCGTTTGTTTATTTTCAATGCAAAATATGTCTTTGTGCGCTATAGGAATACCTTCAAGAATTCGAGACCTATTATTAGAAAGGTTTTTATCTGCAATGGAAGAGTTTTTGAGAGCTTCTTCTTCATACACGGATATAAAAGTATTTAAGGAAGATTTAGACTTTATTTCTTTTAGAAAAGCTTCAGTAAGTTCTTTTGATGAAAAAGATTTTGTTTTTAAGCCTTCTAATTGTTCTGAAAGAGATAACTTTACTAATTCTGTCATTCTATTCAATTACTTTTGGTGTTATGTAAAATCCAGAGTCTTTTTCTTTAGAAAGTTTTTGAAGTTTTTCTCTATCAATTTCATCTTTTAATTCGTCTTCTCTCAAAGTCTGTGTGGTAGTGATAGGATGACTTAATTCCTCTACTGAGGAGGTATCAATCTTTTCCATTTTTTTTACCATATTTAAGATAGATTCAAGATCTGTGATCAAGGAAGCAGAATTATCTTCGTCAATTTTTATCTTTGATAATAAAGAAATGTTTTTAAGGTCTTGTTTGTTTATTTTCATTATAATGACACTAAGAGAGGAAGATTTTATATCAAGTTAAAATCAACTACTAATCGAAATATAAAAATTATTAAAATATTATGGTTTTAAAGGCACTTAAAGGGATTTATTCAACTGATTTATCAATCGACTTAGGTACAGCAAACACTCTAATTTTTGCCAAAGGTAAAGGGATTGTGCTTAATGAACCATCAGTCGTTGCTATTAAGAAGTCTGAAGGACATCGATCAGTCGTTGCAGTTGGGTCCGAGGCTAAGAGAATGCTTGGAAGGGTACCTGGAAATATCGATGCAATTAGACCTTTAAAAGATGGTGTTATTGCAGATTTTCAAGTAACAGAAAAAATGCTCCAACATTTTATTCAGGTTGTTCATGGAGAAAATTTTTTCAAGCCAAGTCCTAGAATTTTGATTTGTGTTCCTTGTCAATCAACTCAAGTTGAAAGAAGAGCAATTAGAGAATCGGCTCTTCAGGCTGGAGCTAGAGAAGTAAGACTAATTGAAGAACCTATGGCTGCAGCAATTGGCGCAGGCCTTCCTGTAGAAGAAGCATCTGGTTCAATGGTTGTAGATATTGGTGGAGGAACAACAGAAATAGCTATTCTTGCTTTAAATGGAGTTGTTTTCTCAAGTTCACTAAAAACAGGAGGAGACCGATTTAATGAATCTATAGTCTCTTATATAAGAAGAAAATATGGAGTTTTGGTTGGAGAGTCAACTGCTGAAAGAATCAAAGAAACTGTAGGATGTGCTACTCCTGAAAGCGAAGATAGAACAATGGAAATAAGAGGTCGTAACTTAGCAGAAGGAGTTCCAAACACTATCAATTTTTCAAGTTTAGAAGCTTACGAAGCTATTTCTGGACCTTTATCTTCAATATTGCAATCCATAAGAAATGCTTTGGAACAATCTCCACCAGAGCTAAGTGCAGATATATCTGAAAGAGGGATAGTTTTGACAGGCGGCGGTGCCTTGCTTACCGACTTAGATATTATGATTTCAGAACAAACAGGTATTCCTGTCATTGTCGCTGATGATCCCCTAACCTGTGTTGTTAAAGGCGGAGGAATAGCTTTAGATATTATTGATAAATTTGATGTAGATCTTTTATCTACTGAGTAGTTCTATGTTCAGCGGAGAACATAAACAAACTGATATTGCTCAATCAGCGATATTCACCACAGGATCAATGCGTGCAAGCCGACTTTATCCGGCAATTTTTCTCACTTCTTTAATACTATATGCTGATTATTCTTTAGATTTAAGTAGCAAAATCAGACTATCAATTTCTTATGTTTTTTCTCCTTTAACTCAATTAGAGTATTTAGCAAGTGATACCTACCAAGCATTTAATTTATATTTTTCATCGCAAAAAAGGCTTATGGATAAAATTAACTTTCTTGAAAAGAAAATCATCGATCTGGAAAATACAAATATTTCACTTATAAATACTAAAAATTCTTTAAACGAGCTTGAAAAAATAATTGGTTTAAGTAAAAGTTTTGATAGAAAAAATATTTTTTTTGGAAAAGTGCAAGACTATAAAAAATTTCCTAATGAAATAATAGATGTAGAAATTAGAACAGAGAATATTTCTAAAAGCATGATAGTTTTTAACGCTTTTGGCCTAATAGGAGTTATAGAAGAAATTTTAAATAATTCAGTTAAAGTAAAACCTCTTCATGATCTATCGTTAAAAATTCCTGCAAAGAATTTAAGAACTTTAGAAAATATCATAATTACTGGCTCAGGAGAGCCTAAATCTTTCTTTGTAGAAGATTTTAAAAAAAAT
>Ga0181379_1000980_pt1 | contig 13616 bp, 16 predicted proteins | sample 2SPOviralmetaG_FD_130115 | JGI IMG/M metagenome (GOLD analysis project Ga0181379, IMG submission 130115) | Marine viral communities from the oligotrophic San Pedro Time Series (SPOT) site, San Pedro Channel, CA, USA - 2 SPOT_SRF_2009-07-10 | ecosystem: Environmental > Aquatic > Marine > Strait... | reverse complement strand
TATTACCTCAAATTTATGTGGAGCAAATGCTTGGTAGTTTAATCCTATTGCTGGTGTATCTACTAAAGCTATCGCTTGAAGCCCTTCGACTTCGTCAGTTAACTTAAATTCTATAAAAGGTAAATCCATCTACTTATATATACCTAAACTTGTAAAAAGAGGAAATCTATTGAACTACTGTTGCTCTGCTGTAAACTCCGTCTTCGTTTCTAGACACATTTCTAATATCTGTTTCAGTTACTATAACTTTTGTGGTCGGTACATCTGTATCTACAAGTGGGCTAGTAAATCCTCTAGGCTGTATCCCAGCAAGTCCACCACCAAGAGCTGGAGTAGATGGAGCATTTGGCTTAGTTGCAGATGGACTTTTAAACTGAGTTTTGGCTATTGTAGCTATTTGTGCTGCACCAGTAGCAGCAACTATCCCAGCCTTAACAAAGTTAGCACCAGTTAAAGCATCTTGCGGTACTGCTAGTTGAGCTGTTATACCTTGAGCGGTTGACATAATAGCTTGTCCTATGCTAATAGCTTTGTTTAACTGAAATGCTTTTCTTTGTTGCTTTTCATCTCCAGAAGCTAATAGATTTGCAATAGTAGACAAAGCAGTAAAACTTATTTGTGCAAGTTCTTGTCTTTTTTCTTGTGCTTCTTTTTCGTCTGCTATTCTTTTATTTTTAACCTTTTCAGACTCTTCTAAGGCAGCTTGTGCTACTGCTGCATTTGCCTCTATATTCTTTTGTCTACTTTCCTCCATAAAAGTATCTAAAGCTATTTGAGCATCTACCTTAGCTTGTGTTTCTGCATTAGCATTATCTACTATTTGCTGTAATCTTTCTTGCTCTTGCTCTTGACGCTCTAACTCTATATCTCTTATTGCTTCAGCTTGTTCTAATTTATCCTGTATTTGTTGTGCGTCAAATAGCTCTCTTTGATAGGCTAATTCTGCTTCGGATTCTGAGAGAGCCTTATCCATTTCCATACGCTCTCTGTCTAAAGCTAAGTCATTAACCTTCTGCTCAGACCTAAAGCCCTCTACTTGCGCTAAAACTCCTTGCTTATTAGCTAACGCCTCTATAAGTGCAGTTTGTGTTTCAGTATTTTTATTAGCTGCTACTGCTTGTTGTGCTGCTGCTACTTGCAAATCAGCTTGAGCAATCATTGCCTTCTCTTGCTCGTCTAATATTTTACCTAACTCATCATTCGCTTTCTTACGTTCTGTAAGGCTATTACGTTCTTCGTCTCTTATCTGCCTTTGTCTTTCTGCTTGTATGTCAAATTTCTCAACTAATAATCCTTGTTGTGCTGCTGCAATGGCTGCTGAGTTTTTAAGTTCCGTATTTGCCTTAGCTATCTCAAAAGCACCTTTAACGCTAATCTCTTGAACACCCTCTACGACTCCGCCGACAACGCTACCTACCTCAGATACAGCTTTGCCCATATTATCGACAACGCTTTTACCAGCTTCAACTGCTTCATCTGCTGTCTTTTTGATTGACTCTTGGGTTTCCTTAACATCCTTTGTGAGTTGTTTTATTTTTTCTTGGTCTTTACCACCAAAAAAAGATTGCTCAAAAGCTAACTGTGCTTGTTTAATAGTTAATACAATGGCATCAAATGCAAGTTTTAAAGGAGTTACAGCAATAGTTAACAAACCTTTCATAACAGCAGTTAATCCACTAAAGCCATTACTTGCTTTGGATACAGCTTCAAAAGTATCAAATACAACTCCAAAAAGTTTTTCAAATAATACGCCAATAGTACCTAGTGCCGTACTAAGTACGTCCATTATCTTTTGATTTTTGGAGATTGCATCATAAAATAGCTTAATAGCACCAACTACAATTCCTATTCCTAATGCTTTAAGACCAACTCCAACGGCTTTAAGACCTTTAGAGAATACTTTACTCATTTTACCAGCTTCTTTCTGTGCGTCGGCTGTATCTTCAAAACCTTTTTTGGTCTTTTTCAACTCGCCGTTCATATCCTCTATTTGCTTTTCTGTATCAGATGCAGCTTGACTCAACGCTTTAAATTCATCGCTGCCATCATCTCCCATATCATCTAATAACTTTTTAGCCTCCTCTAACTGCTCGTTAAGCTCCTCTATTGTCATATCTCCTTTTTGAAGATTGATTATTAAGTCTAATGCTACTCTTTTATCTGGCATATTATAATTTTATTATTCTGTACACTAAGTTTATTATTAATGACGTATCTGGTTCAAACGTCATATTTGTATTGGTTGTTATTTTAAGCCCACTACCAAAATGAATAGGAGTTGTATTATGTGCAGCTACATCAATAAGGTCTGTATTATTATCTGTACCAAAGAATGCACTTGGTATCTCTGCTAATAAATGTTCTGATGCGTCATCTGTAACTATATCTATTTTATGCGTTCCTCCAGTTGGTGCAGTACCAACTAACCTTACATATCCTCTTGTCACTTCGTAAAATTCGTCATTTGGTAAAGATGGCAAAGTTTGTGTTTCTGTTTCTAAATTAATTAGCACATCATAAGGCAAGACAATAGTTTTTAGCTTTTCTGCAAATAATCCATTAATATAGGTTTCGTCTGGTCTATTGCTTACTACCAGAGGGCTATTAATTAAAGATAAATTATCTGCCATAATGCTAGTGTTATCACTACCTACTATTAGCGAATTTTTAGAGTTAAGACTCTGCTTGACATTACTTGAAGCCACAATAGAACGAGTTCCACCTTTAACACTATCTCCAAATTGTAAAGTATCTAAACCAGTACCACTATTTCCGTTAGGGCTTACAAGCATATCTCCGATTGGTACTGGCGTATCGTCTACAAAGTCATCTATACCTCCGTTAATTTTTTTAACCTCTGGTACAAATACATCTTTAGGCTCTACACTTAAAAACATACATTTAGTTGTATCCTCAGACATTGCATCAAAATCCTCTACTTTAAGCAATCTCCAGTAGCTGCCATCTATGTAGTAATTCTTTCTAAAGTTTAATTCTTGATAGTCGTATGGTCTTAAAGACAAGTTGCATTCTAGTATTTTACTATTCTTGTCTGTGATTTCTTCTATATATTGTTTCCAATATATATTAAAACAATTATTGTTGCTATAAGACAAAGTAAATTTATTTCCATAACTGAAGTCATAATATAGTTGTTTAGGTACAAACCAGTTTAAATCAAAAGTAGGGTTATATGGATTATCTAAATGCCCAGCGTAAGGGTAGGTAAAACTTAATTGACCAGCAAAACTCCAAACATCTTTAGGGTCTAATAATCCACCCCAATACAATAACCTTATTTTAGCAGTTGCATCAACTTGCTGATTTTGTTCATTAACAAATCTCATTGAAGATATAATCCTACCTACATTTGAAATGCTCTCCAATGGAGTAGGTGAAAATATTGTAGTAATCTCCTTATCAGCATCTATAAAATCATTCTCTACGTTTAAAATTAGCTGACCATAAACCTCGTCATTAACTTTATTATACGCATCGTTGTGGTAGTCTTTATCTAATTGGTCTTTAAATACAAACCTATTAGAGTTTAATGCACCCATAGGAATAATTCTATAATCTTTTGACCTATCTACCTTGCTATCTAAATTAACTCGTTCGTCTGTTAAGAATCCATCCCTAGTTTCTATTAGCAGTTTATTTGCATCAATAGCATCATATTCTATATATAAATTAAATCTTTTAATTATACTGCTTAAAAAATCTGTTTGCTTAATTTTCTTAGGAATAACTAATTTTGTTTGTATAGTATCTCCTATTCCTATTTCTGTTTCTAGCAATGTACTTGCAAAAGTAGAATCAGCTTGTAATAATACTTTAAAATCTGCACTATTAGTTCTTGTTATTGGTATTCTAATATTAATACCAGCAGCAGAATGCAATCTTGTAGCATATAATTCTAATCCACCAAATGCCAAGAAGTATTCACCACCAGCTTGTACATCTATTTGCCCAGTCTGAAAAGGTAAGTCCCCTATTATTATTGCGATAGGCACACTACTTAAAGGATTGGATGTTAATTCTGGACTAATGTCAAATTTCATAGAGTCTACAATCGTGTAAACTCCACTTAACTCCTCTACAATATAAGCATTTAAATAACCTCTAAAACTATCTGTAAGTATGTCTGAGCTTGGTTGCGAAAAGTAGTTTAATTCGTTTGTTTCGTTTGTGCTTGTTTCTGTGTATAGTAGATTTAAATTTAAAAGACCTTGAAAAGACATTTTATTTGGCTCAGTAGCAACATATTTACCAGTCAAAGTATTAAACTCATCTGTACAAGTATTGTAATAATCTTCTGTAAAATTAAACACTGCTTCTGCACAAGCTAAACTTTCTACGACACCACCATCAGCAACAACTCTTTTTTGATAACCAGACAAGCTATTATCTTCATCAAATAAAACAAGGCTATTTTCTAAATTAGATATGCTATTAGTGTTTTGACATTGTATAGTTTGAGCAGTATTCCTTTTTACATTAAACTCCTTACATAATATAGCTGCATTATCAAGTAGGATTTTACCACTACCATAGGGTATAATAAGTCGTTTGAATAAATCACTATTAAAAAATGTACTATCGTATGTAAATCCAGCCTCTGTAAGTATTGTATCAATATATTGCTTAACATAAATTGATGGTTTAAAATCTTCTAATGCCCAATTACCATAACTTGTTCTGCCACCTAAGTCAATCATAGGATACACATATCCTTGCCCTATTGTAGCCGTCCAACTATTTTGTATTTTAGTTCTATTCCAAGTATGGTTTAAACTCGACAAATCTAAATCTTCTAAATACTTGCCTCGTATCTTTTCGAATAAATCTCCAATCTTACCAGTAGCTTGTATTTCGTAGTTTATTAATCCATCTACATTTTTAATAGATTTTAACTGGCAGTAACCATCTATTGCAGTTATTCCGTCTTGAATTATTTGGTAGCTAGTTTTTAGATTAGGGTTAAATGTCTGAAGATTAATATTAACATCAAAGGCGTGTTCAAAGATTTGATTTACGGTTTTATTTTCTGGTATTGTTATTGTCTTGCTAAAGTCTGTTAAACGCTTCTGAGGGTCGTTAACATCATACGCTTCTTTAGTCAAAGGTACAGCACCTTCATTGTGTGGAATAGAATTACCAGCTATTATGTGTTCAATTACCATTGTCGCTTATCGCTATTGTCAATCTCCATACTAACTTCCATAGAATACACTTGACCATTTTCGCTTTTAGCGTGTTCAAATGTGCTACCAGTTACATTAACAGAAACAAAATTAGTGTCATATTTCCAGTAAACCTCTGAAGACGAAAACAAGTCTTCTAAGCCCTCAACTTCAAAGTCCTTTAGTAATCTACTATTTAATATGTAATTGTCTTTTAAAGATGTATGAAATGCTCTCTTACGCTGTGCGTAGGTATTATGAGTTATGCTACTTGCTCCTATTGTGCGAGTATTGTATTTAGCAAAGTTCTTTGTAATATTTGTAGTTTGGTTAGACTTACCACTAAAAGTAAAGCTATCATATCCACCCTTACGATTTAAATAATGTAATTCAAAGTCAGTATAGGTATTCTCGCAATCGTCTATTTCAAACATTATTGTTTTTGTAGCCCAGACGTCCTCTGTAAAGTTTAAGATTCTAAGAGCATAATATTTAACATTAGTCATTACTGGTGTTGTACCCCAGCTATGTGAAGCAACCTGTGAAGCACCCACATCAAGCGTATATAAACCAGCAGTATTTGCAGCAGTCATTGTAGTTTGTAATATTGTGCCAAACGTATTATCCATAGTTAGCAAATATATTTTATAGGTATCGCTTAGATTCTGTCGCATAATCCAAGACGCTTGATATTTTTGTGTAGACCTTACTTTTAGGAAATTATTAGACTTACCTAAATTAAACCATTCAGCTTGTTGTTCAAAGCCATTTAAAAACTCTTTGTTTGTTTCGGCAGAAGCATCTTCTATGCTCCAATTCTGATAGTCTTTAGTACCACCAGATAAATCTGCCCACTCAATATATTTAGGTGACGAGTTCCAGCTATCAAAAGTGTTTCCACTTACAGCACTACCTTGTAACGCACCACTATAATACTCTTGGAATGCTATTTTAAAGTCTTTTAAGGCACTTTGAGATATATCAGTAGTATCTCCAGCTAAAACAGAATAATCGCTCGTTACAAACGATTGTATAATATTTTGAATATCTGTTACAACTTGAGTAGCTGAGGGAATAGTATTAAGCTGCAAAGTAGCAATCTTTGTATTTGTACCAGTAGGGTCTGTAAATAAACTTGCTATTACTTTGAATCCGCTTTGTGTGGAGCTTGTGCTACTGACTAAGTATTCTATTGGAGCAAAGCTCGGTTCTGGAATAGCTGTTGTTGGTTGGTCTTGAATTGTAAGTGCCATCTATTTATATATACTAAAATAGACAGATAAATTTATGGTAATAAAAAAACCCCCATTTCTGAGGGCTTTCTAAACGTATTACTTGTGGGGCTTCCACTTTTTCATACGTTAACTCGAGTACTTAGTTTTTTTAATAAATACGATTACCATCATAATTATTAACGTAATGATATTTCTTTGTAGATGTTATATAATTAAATATTTCATAATTATTTGGATGTATTGCACCTTTTGTTTGTTCAATCCATTCAAACGCTTCTTTAAATTCTTTTTCAATACTTTCTGTACTCCTAATATCTTCCAGTACATCAACTAAAGATTTTAAATTTTGTAATGTATAACCGCCTTTATGGGTTATAATGTCTATTTGATTTGCTATGTGTTTTGTCATTTTGTTATTGTGTTTATTATTATGTGTACAAAGTTAATACAAAATATTAGAATACAAAACTTTTTTTTAATCCTCAAGAGCTACATTCAAAACATACTTTCTAAACTCGTCTAATAATTCAGCTTCTAAATCTAATATAGTTTGGTCATTTATTGCCTTACTATAAAAGTCTGTTTTTTCTAAACCATAATTATATATGCTTCTTGCTATAACAAAAGCTATTGACTTTCTTATATCCTCAGCATCTCTACGCTTACCAGATTTTGTATTTGTGCCAGAATATCCCCTTTTTGATTTTATGTCTGAAAATTTACTTATACCTCTATTAAGCATAAACTTTCTAATAGCTGATATAGGAGGCATTTTGTTAGTATATTTAAACCTACTTATACTAGTATTGTATTTAGCTCCACTTACACCCTCATCAATAAATTGATAATATGATGGCATTGATATCTGTACTTTAAATCCACTTGCAGTAATAGTTACTGGTTGCTGATTTAATTCACCTATACTTTGTACAGTCTTGCCACTTGCTACCTTATTAGCTATATATAGATTTTTTTCTAGTTCATCTACGACCTTTTGCCAATAATCTAAAAGGCTGTCAAATAATTTATCTTGAATTTTTCTCATAGTCTTGTTTCTCTACCATATAAGCCCACCAATTTAGAAACTCAATAGCTCCTAATTTAGTAGACTCGTTAATACTTATGTTGTGTAAATCTGCCATAGCTGATATTATACTAAAGAGTCCCCATCTTTGTCCAAAATCTTCTTTGTCATCTCTAGCGTCTCCCCCATCCACTTGCTCAAAGAGTCCTCTGTATCGTTCAAGTAATCGTTCCAAAGATTCCAAAAAAAAACAAACACATTCCAAACATCTGGTAAATCTACTTTTTTAATTAACTTAGCCCTTTCGTCTAAATTTAATTTATCGTCTCCGTATTCCCCTCTTTTAGGTCTACTCATAGCTGCTAAAAGCAAGTGCATTACTTTAACTGCTTCACCTTGATGGTTACTCCTAATATTTATAACATCTAAAAGCTGCCCACTTGTTAGCTTATCTGGCTTATGCTCTAAGTAATATTCAGTACCATTTAAAAATATTTTATTCTTAATTCTTAGCTTTTCTAATAGCTTTACATTAAACGCATTTAAGTCATCTACTATCTTTTTAAACTCAGACATTTTAATCTTTGAGGCTTCCTCGTATGTTATATCCTTAATAGCTGCAACAGCATAAATATTCTGCTCAACTAAAGACAAACTTTCATCTATTGAGTTTAACTCTTGATATTGTCCTACCGTTATTTTATACGACTGTGTATTGTCCATATCCTTTCTTACTAAATTTATGCATTATTAAATACCTCAAAGCATCTATTGCGTGATTGTACTCATCAATAGGTACGTTAAGACTATCTCCATTTTTATTTACTTTCCATTTATATTGTTCTAACTCTTTTATCAAATGCTTACTCGACGAATGTACGTTAATTGCATAACCTTTCAAAAGATTGATTCCAAACATCACACTATCCTTACCCTTTTTTACTCCGTCTATTGTCCATCCGTAGCGTCTAAGCTCCTCTATACTTTTAGGCTCTGCTGAATCTGCTACTATTAAACTGCCTTTACTAACTCCTAATCCTAACATCCTATCCCCTATATCTTTATTAGTCAATCCAGTTTCATAAATTAACTCTTTAACATATAGCTCTCCGTCTTGCATTCTTACCTCTATTAAACTTGTTGGGTCATTCGTAAAACCAAAGTCAATTCCGTAGCCTATTAGCTTCTTGTCATTAAACCCCTCATTTAATATATACCATTTTTTGAAAATAAGTCCCTCTATGCGACCAGTAATCCCTCTGGCATATACTTTCCATAGGTCTAAATCTTTGCTTTTTAGGGCTTCTATCTTCTCTCTAATCTTATCGCTTAGGAAAGGATTATGTCTATGGTCTGATATTATTAGCTCAGCATTTGGTAAGGTTATTACCTTATCGTGTACCCAAAAACTTGTATCTGGGTTATAATCAATATAGACTTGCTTACGAGTTCTAAGGCTTAATTGCTCAAATATATTGTAGGGTATACCATTTGCCTCGTTAACAAATAAATAATCCCTCTTACCAGATTTTGCATCTTGGTCATTATCATAACTATTAAACTCAATTATAGAGCCATTACGAAAACTAAATACTCTATCACTCCTATTGTAGAATGTTACTTGTTGTTTTATAGCCTCATCTCCATTATGTATATCTATCGCATCTCTTAAAGCTCCTACCTTTAAATTAGGTATATCTTGACCCACTACAGTAATAATACAAGTCTCTGAGATAGCCTTAGCAAATAATACTTGCAAAATAGCATATGTCTTACCAGAGGATGTACCACCCTGGTTAACTACTATATCTGCATTAGATACAAAGTTTTGACGATATAAAGCAGAGGTACTAATCAACTATATCTTTTTCATTTGAGGCTAAAGGTACGCCAGTATCTATTATGTTAATATCTAAACTCTTGTAGGTAGTCTCTTGCTGTATCTCTTGACGCTCAACGTAGCCTCGTTTTTTGCCTTTAGTCTTTAGATAAAATATCGTGCTTGTAGTACTTCCTTCTTGTATTTGTAAATGTAACTGAGATTCTGCAAAATCTAAAGCTATATCTTCAATACTATTTACCGCTTTTTTATAATCTTCGTCTGTCTTTAGCCATTCATAATGAGTAGTTCTACCTATTCCTACTTTTTTACAAGCAGAAGTTACTATACCAAGAGACTGCTCTAAGGCTTCAAGCATTGCTTTTTTATGTTGTTCGGTTTTGTTCATATCTGTCTACCACATTTATCACAAATTTCAATCTGCTTATCTTCTTTAATTTCTTGTTCTTTTGTTTCTATTTCAAAAGGAAAGCCCTCTAATCCCCAATCCCTAAGCTTTATACTATCCCACTGATTAGCTAATATCTCCCAATCGTGTTCTCCAAAGCCTACATTATCAGCAATAATAAATCTTCTTGCTTCTTCGTCTGTTAAATCCTCAGCTCTTTTTACCCATTCATTTGGTAGCTCAGTATATCCTAACTCTTTTAATGCCTTTAAACGCATATTACCTCCTAAGACTATATTATCCTGATTTATAACCATAGGACGCAAAGCCATCATTTTAGGAAATTCTTTTATAGATTTTTTTAACTTCTCAAATCTCTCGTCTTTTATTATGCGAGGATTGTTTGGATTGCTTTTAATATCTTTTAATTTCATTTGAAAAATTTATCATATAATTTAACAACGTGCTTGTAGATGCACTTACCACAGCTAACATCTGGTCTGTATCTAAAATTGTCTTGGCATATATCTATAAACTCCTTATAAAATTTAGGGTCTAATCTGCCTCCTTTCATATTATAGATTGCTCTTACTCTTTTTTCTAACTCTTCACTCATAATGATTGTAACCTTTTTTCGTTTTCTTTTGCTAAATCGTGCTTAATTGCAACATCTTCTTTGAGCTTTAAGCCTAAATCTACTTGCATTGTATGATTACCTTTAATCTTTTTAATTGCAGAAGCCCAATCATTATTATATACCTTTAAGCTATTTTTATTTGTTGCAAGTAATGTATAAGGGTCTATTGCCGATACCATTACTGGCTTAGCAAAGTGTCCAGCCTCAATCATTTTAAGCTCAGATTTACAGCTATTAAAAGTATTTTCTTGTAGAGGTATAACGCAAATTCCACAATCTTGATAATCCTTAGCGTATTCTTGTATATCACTAATCTGTACCTTAATTCCTTTCATACGTTTTGGCAGCTTAGGAGTTTTAGCAAAAAAAGTTTCATTATCAAAAGCACTACCTAATAACTTTAAATCTCTCAAGTGTGTACTACCACCAGAATAAAAGAAAGTATCAAAGTCTAAGGTTAAGTCCTCGTAAGCGTATTGCTTTTCTAAAGGGTCTAAAGCATTCTTAATTATAACTATGTTTTTATTGTATGGTCTTATCTTATCTGCAAGTATCGGAGTAGTTGTCCATATCAAATCAGCAAGTTTTAAGTTTTTAATTACGCATTTTGTAAGATTAGTCTTTTCATAATAGTAGCTCATAGGATGCTTTTTGTTTAGCTCCCAATAATCGTCTACATCGCAAATCACTTTAATACCCTTAGCCTTTAGTTTTAAATAAGTTTCCTCTGGCTGCATAAGCCCAGAGATATTCCTATTGTAAACAACGTGAGTAACCCCCTCAAGGTTATTAAAAAACTCATCGTCCTTATTTAAAAGAACTACTATTTCTATACCGTAATCTCGTTTCATCTTTGCAAACGGCATTAATAATCTATGATAGCTAACTCCGTTTATGTTTCGGATAATTACTGCTATCTTAATCTTATTCTCATACATAATCTTAAATTGTTTTTTGGCTTTTATGTAGTCATCTCTTAGCGTTCTATAACCGATTGACGCACCTTTATGTATTTGCGTTAAGGTCTCGCCATTACTTATGGCTCTTAGAATATTAGCATAATAGTGATTCATTCTGTTGAGGACTTCCTCAACTTCTTGATGCTCTGAGTTTTCGTTATCAAAGTAAGGGTCTTGCTTTTTGCATTTTTTTAGATATTGGTTACGCATAACCATAGCAAAATACCCCTTTAAGTTTTCAAGTGGTGGTTTAGACAAACATATTTCAAAAGCAATAGAGATTAGCTCCTCTGCTTCTACCTTGTTACCAGTTAGCTTTAGAGCATAATCTCGTATGCTATCATCAAAATATATTTGTTCTAATTTCAAAAGGGTAGACTTTCCTCTGAGGTAGCCATTTCCTTCTTAGCTTCTGGCTTCCAAGTGTCAAGCTCAACATATGGCTTTCCACTTTTACCTACATTTACTTTTAAGTTAACCCAGCCTTTGTCTTGGTGTTTTTGAATAAAGGCAATAGCATCGTCTGCTTTTAAGCTCATACTGCCTACTACCCATTCTGGTGAATTTGGATTCATCTTAAACATAAATCCGTCTGCAAAAGTTTTTTCTTGTTTGTTCATAATTATTTATTTTCGTTTATTATCATTGACAAAAGTACAGCATAATTTGCTAAATCTAAAACGCTATCTTCTATGCTTTCGTTGTTTGGTTCTTTATCTGTATTGATTAAAACTCCTAATCTTGCGACTTTAGTAGCGATTAAGTTTAAACAATTAGTTCTTGCATCTCCTCCAGCAATAGACCCAGCTAATTTAAAATTGGACAACCTATCTTCGTTAGCGTAGTCATCTCCTTTGCTGAATAATGTTTTTCGCATCTCTCCAGTCATATAACCAAAGTGTGCCATTTGTTCTTTTTTTGTCATATCTCTTTGTTTAATTTTATGCCTTGTAATTTCCATTCGTGTCTTCTTGCGTGTGGTATTTTATGACGGCTCATTAATCTATTAAATAGCACATCTTTCTCAGCTATATTACCATAGACCTCTTCGCTAATTACTTTCTTTGCTCTCATTGCAGTAACTTGATATAATCCTTTCATAATTAATCTATATTACAAAAACATTCAAATGATGGGTCACCATCGAATAATCCTTGTTGTGCTTGACTTCTTTCTTTAAGCTGCTTATAAGTTATTTCTTTTTTAAAAGTACCACCTTTATTTTGCAAACTCTCTTCGTGATTAATCCACCAATCTAAAAGCTCTGGTTTTTCTTTTGCTATTATAGCTAACTTGCCTTTTCCTTTTAAAAAGCAACCATCACAATTTCCATAAGGCTCATTTAAATTTAATTTAAAATCTTGTTTATCCCACCATTCTATAACATCTTGCTTTGTAGTTTTCCAAGAAACCATAGGCATTTCTAAATCTATATAATTTGGTAAATAGTTTTTATTTTTACTCCATCTTCTTGGTTCATCATATCTTATTCCATTGTAAATGGTCCATTGTTTTAGTCCTATACTTTTAAGCCAACGTTTAGATGTTTGTATTTTTAGTTGGTCAGTACAAAATCTCATCATAGTATTAGGTAAAAATCCTTTTTTATAAGCAATCAACTCATCAAATGGTCTACCATTACGAGAAGCTGTTTCATAATCTACTATCTCAAAATTATTTCCATATCTATATTCAAGCCAAACTATATTAAGATTCCATCGTTTATCACACTCATTAATAAAATCTAATGTTTCAGGCATTTCTTTACCAGTGTTTTGAAACGTAACAATATAATCAGTTAAACCCTCATCTATTAATCTCTTGGTCATATATGCAGAAGTTCTGCCACCACTAAAGTTTATTATATTCATAAATTGTCGTGTTTTTTGTGGCATTCACGACACCTTACTTTAATATTATCTACATCCCAAGCCAGTTCCGTTCGTCTTGTCTTTTGAGCTTCGTCTACTGAAATAGTATGAGAGCAATCTAATATTACTCCATTAGATTTTAGGCAGTCGCTACAAAAATTATATCCATACTCCCAAAATTGTTCACTTAGAGCGTTTGCCTTTGCTTCGTGTATCCTTCTATCTATGACGCTCTTTGCTACTCGTTCATCATCTGATGTATAGTAGTGGTTCATATTGTATTCAAAATTATACATATTGTTTAAAATTCTTTTAATTTTTTATCAACATTGATTTTATTTTGTAAGTTATCTATGTGATTTTCAAGCATTTGAATCTTCTGCAACTGCTTTGTAAACTTATCATAAAAATCATAATTCTGTTTCTCTAAATAACAAGTATAGTGCATTAAACTATTAAGTTTGTCTACGCTATTTTGT
>Ga0181379_1000973_pt1 | contig 13646 bp, 16 predicted proteins | sample 2SPOviralmetaG_FD_130115 | JGI IMG/M metagenome (GOLD analysis project Ga0181379, IMG submission 130115) | Marine viral communities from the oligotrophic San Pedro Time Series (SPOT) site, San Pedro Channel, CA, USA - 2 SPOT_SRF_2009-07-10 | ecosystem: Environmental > Aquatic > Marine > Strait... | reverse complement strand
TCTAATCTTACCCAACCAAATATTAGATAATGGTAAAGGTAGTCTAGTATCTTTTTACCAATATTTGTATGTAGAAATTCAAAATACTCAGGGTTCTACTACATCAGGACCTCCCAAGGCTATTATATCTAATCAACCTAATGCCCAGGGAATGACATTTAGAGCCGCTATGGATGATGTCCCCAACCCCGTAAATTCATCATTCATCAAAATTGATGGTGATGGTATGGTACAAGTAATGAAATTTAATCCACAAGATAACATGACCTTCAAAGTTACATTCAATGATGGTACCATTTTTAAGACTATTTTACCAGAAAAATATGGACCCAATGAACCAGAGCCACTTATTCAGATTTCCGCTCTTTTTAGGATCAGAAGATTAGGTAGAGATGATCATGGAATGATCAGAGCTACTCATGTTTAAATACAATACTATAGTAATAATCTTATTATTACTATAAATTAGGGTGGAATAGGCCAAATTATATTATTTATAATATGTATAACCCCATTACATAACAACAAATCCTTTGCCACTACATCAATAGTGTTATTTATTTTTGTTTTACCACTCAAATTACTCACAAATAATCTACTAGTAGGATCCCGTGTTAAAAAGAAAGATGCCGGACTATCTTCTAATATACAGGACGTTATTCTACGTTCTAGGGTACTTGCCTTAATAATATTTTTAGCAGTAGATATATCCATATTAACAAATACTTCTTCTGGAATATAACTCAAACACGTATTTGTTGGCACAAATAGAGTAAAATTAGCTTGTTTATCACCATATAAATGATCTAATTTAGCCAATTTAAGTATGTAATAAAAACGAGAAAACTCAGGGTGATTTTCCAAAAAATACGACAAAGTATTACTTAATTGTTTTTTAATAGGTAAGGGGCCTCGAAGATCACCCTTATCAAACATGTGCGTATAATTGGTTTTTTCAGTATACGGACCAATACTTACCATTTTATAATCATTCAAGAATATAAAATTTTATTAATTTCCAGAAGGTTTAACAGAAAATCTATTTGTCTCCTCCATTTCCTTATTAATAACAATACATAACATACCATTCTTTACTGTCACTGAAACACTCTCGTTATTAGTAACACTAATTGGTAACATGATTTTCCTATCAAATTTACCATATGTTATTTCCTTTTTGCGAAATTGATAATTCCCATCCATCACCATTTTCCTTTCACCCTTTATCGTAACATAATTATTAAAAAAATCAATATCTATGTTTTCTGCCTCGATCCCTGGTACAGTAACATAAACCATTATAGTAGATGAACATTCTATTACATCAACACAAGGTCTCCACATACTACTACTTGAGCTTTGAGGATTTAAAATATCACTTAAATGCTCACCAATATTACTTTCTATTAAATTGATACTTGATTGAATTATATTTGGGATTGAATTCTCTGTCATTTTTATCTACATTTTTAATTCTTAAACTCAATTATCTAAATTCAAACCCTGTAACCTAGAAAGTAAACTAGACCCTTTACTACTCTCCGCACCACCACCCATCGACGGAGCTTCCACTTCTGGAACTAGACTTGGGGCTGCTGGAGCAGGATCAGGAATAACTACTGGTTTGATTACATCCTCAACTCCTCCCTTTTGCTCTGTGGTAGATTTTTTCTTATAAAAATAATACAATAACGCTCCACCACCCAATATAACAACTGCCGTAACAATATACTTCCAATTAGAAGTACTCTTCTCAGAACCATCTCCATGTGGATAACCCCCATGACTATGAGAATGCATACCACCACCATTAGGTTGTTGAGGAGCAAATCTCTGCCCACCTCCCTGGGATGGCATCATTTGTCTTTGTGGTGGCATGTTACCACCATTCTGCTGCTGTTGAGGTGGCATGTTACCACCATTCTGCTGCTGAGGTTGCATTTGTCTTTGTTGCTGCGCCTGCATATTTGCTGGATTCGCCTGAATAGGTTTGCAATCAATATTAACTACCACCTCACACTGCTGCTCAGCTTTTAAAACCAAAATATAATTATTACGAATATTTTTATCAGCAACAATATTACCCGACAAGGTTCCATCTGGATTAGAATTTTTGTATTGAAGATTCATGTTATTATCCAATTGTCTCTGGGTAACAACTACCGCCTGAAACGGTGCACCAGATGTACTTGCTACTTTAAAATTTAAGTTAAAATTAACTAGATCCTTATTTAAATCAACTAATTGTTTGTGTTGGTCAACAATAAAAGTTTGTTGTGTTGGTGTTGCCATTTTTAACATTTAATATATTCCTTTTAAACGGATTTCCTTTTTCTTATAGTAAATAAATGAGTTGTGATTTACAATGTCCTCAAGATATTTATAATAAATATGCTCCTAATAATAATCCACAGTGTGGAGAATCAAATCCTTATCTCTGTTATGGAGGATTACCTGTAGGTGGTTGTAACGAAAATCCTAATTATTGGACACAAAATAGAGCTTGCACTAATTGTTGTAACATGAATTTGGATCCCGCTCCTAAACCCACTCCTAATCCCGCTCCTAAACCCACCCCTAAACCCACCCCTGTTCCTACACCAGCAGTTAGATTTGGTCCTTCATTAAAAACATGTATAGATCATTTAGGTTGCACTACTGACCCCGCTAGAATAATTTCTGATGCTACAGGGAGAGAAGGTAAAAATAGCGCAAATGATTATGGATGTACATTAGATGATGTTAAGAACGGCGACCCCCCTGGAAATTTGTCTCGTTTTGGTGGAGGAGATCTCGGATCTGAATCTAGAATTTGTGAAATGCAAGATTATTGCCAAACTGTTGTTAATAGCGATTGGCCAACCTATAAAATGGGAACTATATTTAATGATTATTTTAATAATAGTACTGGAGAACTAAAGAGTGGTTGTAAAATGGTTTCTAAAGAATGGGATCCCATATGGTGGGATGTATATTATGACACCAAAGGTGATTTTGGATGTAATATTGATCCATTTCCACAAGAATGTACCCAAAATACTTACAGATCAATGCCTAGATGCATCTTTACCGATGCAAATCCTAACTTAGATTATGAAGGAATGGACGGTAACATTGGGTTTTGCGGATGGGATCCAAATGCTCCAGGTGACCCTGACAATCCTGGTAAACCAGCTAAATATTACCCAAATGCCGATTGTATGCCTTTTATCGGTAATTGTGACTGTCCAGACGTAGACGATGAGTTAACTACGCAATGTAAACAAAAATACCCTCAAATAGGATGTGAATGTAATCCCTTATGTAAGGATCATATGGATTGGATTGATACTCATTCAGATAATAATCAAAAATTAAATCAAAAAGATTTATCAGATATTTACCAAAACAAAATGAACTTTGTAGAAAATCTGGCTGCTAACTAAATTTATAATTATTTAAAATCGTAAATTTTAAATAGAAAAACATGTACAGAATCATCCCTCTAAGAATATTACGTAGAACAGTAGGTGTTAAATTCGACGAAATGGTCCCCTCAGATATCCCAAAAATTCACGGTATAGACAGAGTAATACACGGACCAAATAGCATATCTCCAGGACCAGTAGAGGATATTGCCATGCCAGTCAAAAGACCTTGGTATATGCACCCAGCCCAAGACGACAATCTCATGGTCCTACAAGGAACCAGATACGTCGACATCTACGACCCCAAAACCAAAAAAGACGCCTCCTTCATCCTAACACCAGAAAAAGTATTCAAAAACGACAAACTTTACTACAACGGCCCAGCAATGGTAATATGGCCTGCCGGCATCTTCCATAGAATCATCAGCGGGGAAGAAGGCAGTATTAGTGTAAACTTCGCCACGAGGAACGAAGGTTTTGACCTCAGAAATAACTTCAATATATACAGTCTTTGTAAAACAACTGGCGATTCAATCTGTATCAAGGATGGAAGTGAAGACCAACCAGACCTAACCTATGAATATCCAAGTGAAGATATCAAAGATCTTTTCAAAAGTCCATAATAATTTTGTAATATTTTAAAATATTACAAACTTATTTTTGGTAAAAGTGCTCTTCTGCCTTTTGCACAAATCCCAAATACCTCGCCATCACAAAGAAAAAATCACTAAGACGATTAATATACGCAAATAAATTATCATCAATCTTTATTTTCCCCAAATCTATACAATCATCAGATACAGGTTCACTTGATTTGTTTGCCTTCTCTATCATTTCTACACTATGGTGTAATTCCCATAAATATCTCTCTACTTTACGTGTTTGCGTCCTACATAATTGCGCCTGTGCATCTACCATTATAGAACCTGGTAAAACAAATTGAGTTAATTTAGTATTAAATGTTTCCATATGGTCTATCCACGTCTCTAAATCTTTAACATCATGACTTGTTATTTGATAGAGAGCAGACTTGACCGGATCAATTGTCGCTATTACACTATTAATGTCTTGTATGTTACTCTGAATTTTACGCATAAATTTATCTTCCCTAAAAAATACCCTCATTTGTTCGTCTAAATGTAAATAATACTCCTTTGTATCTGGAATCAAAGCACACAACATTCCTATACGCGATGATAACTCATCTAACTCTCCCAAAACATTAAACAAAATACAATTTTTACCAACACGACCCCCATCATATAGGGATGAACTACCCTTATCTCCAGTTTTCGTATAAACTTTCATTTTAGTTTAGTTTTCATTTTATTAAACCGAATTTTTAATACTTTTTAGTATTAAAATATATTACTTAATAATTACTCCTCGTTAATACCCCGCTCCCGTAGACGTTGCTGAGACAACCTAAGCACAGACCTCAATTGCTCCGGATCTACCCCATGTTCAAATCCCATCGGAGTACCAGCAAACAACCGCTCCATATTATTACTAATTTGTTGACTCAACTCATTTACTTCCCGTTGCGCGTCTGTACTCCCAAAACCACCATCCCCACGGTCGGTTTCTTGAAACTCGTTCACTTCAACCATTCTTGGATATTCTGCTTGTCTAAGCACCAATTGACACTTGCAAAACGGTAATTGAATCTCAGGGGCATTAGGCACAACACGTACCAAAGCAATAAACAAATTTCCTGTATAGTTAGGGTCAATAGTACCCACACTATTCGCCAACATCCAACCCGTTTTAGACATACTAGAACGAGGTAAAATTTCAATGTAAAATCCTGGAGGTGGCTTAACAGCGATTTTTGTATCGTAGAGCACTACTCCGTTCTCATAGGTTTTTTCTTTAGCTATAGCCGTCAGATCTAAACCAATATCTGCAGGATGTGCCCTAGTTGGCACAACTGCGTTATCTCCGCGTTTGATAAATTGAATGTTCATTTTATTTATTTGTCACCATCTATCCTTTAATTTCAATTTTATTTATTTTACACCTAAAGATTTATGTCCATTATAATAAGGAAATATGCCAATGAAAAAAGAGATTGTGTACCCCATTTTTTTAGAATGTTGTCAATATGCGAATGATAGCTATTGGGAAAACGTATTTGAAGAACTTGCTTATGGTAAATCTCCATACGGTAGTTACATTTCTAAAGGATTTTTGTGCTGCAGTTACAAAAAGAAAGATTTCAGTTACAAAATTGAAAAGAAAAACGCAAAAGATGTCTATGAGGATGTTTATAATCTTCTTAGTAATAAATTAGGGCTTCTATCTCAACAAGATAAAATCAAAAAACGTAAAATGTTTAAGGATGTCGAAAAGACTCTAGTTGATTGCCGTAAAAATTGGAACGATATTAGAAAGAAAAACGTCAAGGAACTCCTAATAGAACTCTATGTCACCCGTATGAAAAATGACCATTTACTTACTGTCAAGCAAGCTAGACACTTATTATCTATAATTTATATCGGTTTAGTTTTTAAAGTACTCACATACAAGGACATCGAATACTCTGACGGCCAAATTAAAAATATAGACGGTATAGAATTTATTAAACGTAAAATTATAGTCAATAAAAATCTATATAATTTAGACATGAATTTTACCACTAATATAGTCTTTGATAAAAAATTGATGTCAGATAATTGGGATAAATATATTAAAGAACGCATAAAAACAACTTGATTTAAAATTGTGTTTTCAATTATAAAACACAATTATGGTTCCAACTTTGCAAAATCTATGTTATGAAAAAATAGCTGATACAATGAATGATGCCCCTCCTCTTCTTCAGGAAATGATAATTGGTGAAACTAGGGAAAAAATGAAAGAAACACTATTATCTGAAATTAAAACAGAAATGCGTAGGGAACTTTTAAAAGAATTACATTTAAATACAATGGATACTGTCCCCTTACTAGTTCCCGAAATCATGAATGATATTATTAAGTCTATGACAACAAATAACCAAATGAGAAATGATTTCCACAATCTTTATCCACATATCTGTCCCTTTATGGTAGAATGCGCTGTTCTAACAGCCGAACACGCAGTCAGAAATCTAGACGACTCATATATACATAACAGTTTTAGACGTGTTAATACCCAACAAGACGATGATTACAGTTTAGAAGATTATGATGACGTATCTGATACTCTAGACTATCCCGATTCTGACTCCCTAAGTAATACCGATGGGGACTCACTATAAATTACGATAGAGTAATTATCCAAAATCTAGCATATCGTAACACATCCTCAGGTCTCACAGATCCACCCTCAATATTACCTATTAATTTAACAGCATTATCAAATGAAGATTTAGTTATATTTTTACCACCCTGGCTAGCTATAAAACCCAATATATATGCATAGGGATTCTTATACATAACCGTATCCTGAAACTTTCTAGCGGTATCTAGGAGTTTTTTAATATCATCGTTATCTATACGGGCATTATCATAATTACCCAAATTACGAGATATCGCATCTACTTCAATTTGAAATTTATCAAGTGGATCTTGAGCACCTCGTATTTGTTTCCCATCAAGTCCTGTCAAACCTAAAGGTATTGAACCAGGCATACCTACTCTTTCAAACACGGCAAATTCATCCCCAAATTGTGGTCCATCATCCATAAAGTAATCTCCGTAATCACTCATTTATTATTCCTTTATATTATCTTTTAATAATATAAATGACATCTAGAAAAAAATCTACCAGAAAATCTAGGAAAAACCTTAAATGTAATACTCCTGTTAAGTCATATAGACCAGGTAAAAAACGTATGGTACGAGCTTGTTCAAAAGGTAGGGAAAAACTGATACATTTTGGTGCAACTGGATATAAACATAATTATTCCGCCGCAGCAAGACGTAATTTCAGATCCCGCCATCGTTGTTCCACTGCTAAAGATAAGCTAACCGCCAGGTATTGGGCATGCAAAAACTTATGGACACGGGGTGGTGATAAATTAACTAGGGCAGATAAATCAAAAAGACAATTACCTAAAAAACGCTCAAAGTCCAGGAGGAAGTCCAGCAGGAAGTCCAGGAGGAAGTCCAAGAGGAAGTCCAGGAGGAAGTCCAGGAGGAAGTCCAAGAGGAAGTCCAGGAGGAAAACGTATAAAAAGAAAAGTAGAACCCCTCGTAGGAAAAAATCGAAATCACGTAGGAAATCACGTAGTAAAAAACACCATACAAAAAAGAAACGTAAAACATATTTCAAAAATTATGATCTCTATTCGGACGCTAACCCAAAAGATACGATTAGAATTAAATATGATACTCCCGAAAATACCAGAAAAACAATCAAAAAATTAGAGTCTCTACGTAAAAGTAAAAAATACACACATGCACGTATAGTTCAAGTAGCAAATGTTATGAACCAAAGATTGAGAGTAATTTATGATAGAACAGGTAAAGGAAAAACTAGATATAATATGTCTAAGAAATATTTTGCTAAACTTAAAAAATTAAGTAAATCCCAAAAGAAGTCCAAGAGGAAGTCTAAGAGTAAATCCAAGAGGAAGTCCAAGAGGAAGTCCAAGAGGAAGTCCAAGAGTAAATCCAAGAGGAAGTCTAGAAAGAGATCTAAATCACGTAGAAAATCTAGAAAGTAATTTTAATAACTTGATTTATAGGAAGTATTTTAAATATTGTCTTTAAATTAAATGGGTGGTTCATATTTAAAACAAAGTAATGCATCTACGAAAAAATCTGTACCGACCAATAAGGCTTTATACAGCAAAGTAAAAGCAGAAGCAAAACGCAAATTCAAGGTTTGGCCAAGTGCTTATGGTAGTGGATGGTTGGTAAGAACTTACAAAAGCAGAGGTGGTAAATACAAGACTGTATCCGGTAAAAAATCTACCAAAAAAAGTCGTAAACCACGTAGAAGATCTAAGTCCCGTAGGAGATCTAAGTCCCGTAGGAGATCTAAGTCCCGCAGGAAAAGTCGTAAGTCCCGTAGGAGATCTAAGTCCCGCAGGAGAAAATCTTACAAAAAGAAAAGTAGTTCACCAAGGAGGAAATCAAGGAGGAAATCTAAGAGGAAATCAAGGAGGAAATCTAAGAGGAAATCAAGGAGGAAATCTAAGAGGAAATCAAGGAGGAAATCTAAGGCTAAAAAAAAGTCTAAAAAAAAGTCTAAAAAAAAGTCCCGTAGGTCGGGTGGATTAAGTAGATGGTTTAACGAAGAATGGATTAATGTCTGCAAATTACCCAAAATAGTTCCCTGTGGTCGTAATAAGGCTACATGGAAAAATTATCCCTACTGTCGTCCAAGAAAAAGAATTAATAAATCTACACCTAAGACCGCTCGGGAGTTGTCAAAGGCAGAAATAAAGAGGAGATGTAAAACTAAAAGAAAATCCCCGAAGAAAAAAGTCTATGGTAGAAAGAAATCTAAATAAATTTGAATTTTGTTTAAATAATTAAAAACTTAAACAAAATGCTAGAGTTGATAGTAGCGGTTGACGAAAATTATGGTATAGGTTATAGAAATAAATTACCTTGGAAATGCCCAGAGGAATTGGCCATATTTAAGGAAAAGACTGAGAACAATATTGTAGTGTTTGGTACTACTACATGTGCAAATTTACCTCATTTACCGAATAGACAAGTAATATGTTTGAGTAGGAATCCTCCTGATACATCAAAATGGAAGAACGAAGTTATAGTTATAAGACATATTTCCGAACTTAAATTAATAACCGGAAAGCGGGTATTTATCGCAGGTGGTGGAATAATATATCGTATTGCTCTAGAAAATAGTGTAACTATTGAAAGAGTTCATATTTCTATCTTGAAAAGCGGTCACATTGTTGATACTTATTTTAACAAGAAATGGATCGAAAACTTTGTGATCACAGAGAAAAAAGAGTACGATGAATTTACACATTTAGTAATGGATCGTACTCTAGATGGTGAACTACAGTATATCAATCTACTTAAAAACATTATCTCTAATGGTAACAGACGTACGGGTCGTAATGGAGCTACTAGAAGTGTATTTGTGGAGCATATGTCATTTAATTTGCAGAATGGGTTTCCATTGTTGACGACTAAAAAGATGTATTTACGTGGTATAATAGAAGAATTTTTGTTTTTTATTCGTGGAGATACTGATACCAATATTTTATCTGAAAAGGGTGTACGTATATGGGAAGCAAATACAAGCGACTTTTTTTTAGATTCTCGCAATCTGCCGTATGCGAGGGGTATAATGGGACCCATGTACGGTTATCAATGGCGTAGATTCGGTCAAGAATACATAATAGATGAGGATGGATATCCAATAATTACACACAAAGATATTAAAAAGAACGGAGTAGATCAATTAAATAATATAATTGAGTTGATTAAAACTGATCCCCATTCAAGAAGGATACTAATGACTAGTTACAATCCTACACAAGCAGAGGAAGGTGTATTGTACCCATGTCACTCCTTAATGATACAATTTTATGTAGATGACGAAAATCTAGATATGTTTTGCTTTAATAGAAGTCAAGATGTATTCCTAGGGGTTCCATTTAATATTGCATCTTCAGCACTCCTATTGATGATAGTAGCAAAATTAACAAACAAAAGTCCCCGGTATTTGAAGATGAGTATGGGAGATACTCATTTATACGAGGAACACATTTTACAAGCTAAGGAACAAAACGATCGAGTGCCCTATAAATTACCTAGGCTTATTATTCCCAATTTAACTAATATTAACGAGCTTGAACGTTTGACCTACGATGACTTTAGATTGGAAAATTATGTTTCACATCCAGGTATTAAAGCTAAGATGATCGCTTAGGGCATAAGGAATATACTATAGTACCAATAAGTATAGATAAAACTAGAATTATCATTGACCAATTAATATTTTTAATCATTGATGTAGATTTTGTCATTTATTAATAATAGTAAAATAATAGTAAACTATTTAAAATTATATTACTACTAATATATAGTAATATAATGCCAAAGAATAAAGGTAAAAAACCTGTTAGGGTGCCTACAAAACGTATTATGGTATACAAACAAGATATGGAAGAATATGCTCAAATAACTAAAATGTTAGGGGATCGAAGAGTAATAGTAATGTTTCCTAACAAGGAAGAATTTATTGCTATGATTCCAGGACGTTTTAGGAAGAGATGTTGGATGAAGGTAGGAGATATAGTAGTAATTAGTAGAAGAGATTTTCAAGATACTAAGATGGATATATTACATAAGTATACCGATGAAGAGACTAAGATATTGGCTAAGGAATATGAAATCCCTCCGTTCTTTTTAGATACTGTAACAGATCCGACAGAATTGGAAAATGTGGTGGCATTTGAAGAAGAGGAGAATGATGACGATATTGATATAAATGATATATAAATAAAATATAATAATTATAAAATGTTATTCCGTGCATTAGTGAATGCCTTAGTAATACAAAAATCATTTTATAATAGAGTAGATCTATCTAAACCAAATCAATGTCATGCAATAGATCGTTCCATGGAACATCCCTGGTTATTTAGCGATAGGGATCTATGTCCAGATTGTACATGCAAATATTCCTGTAGATATGGAACTTTTGGACCACCTAGCTACTTAATGAATACTACATATCAATATCCAATAGTGTTAAATTCTCAAAAGGGGCCAGCTTTTGGGAACACTTTTTGGTTCTCTATTCATCCACGGAAAGACTCTTCGAGTCTATGAGCCCTTATCAGGGTGATATTTGTGATGACTCCTTAATCTTAATCTGAAGATTAAGGAGGTAACTTGCTTGAAACTTCTAAAGTAAAAAACCCCCCTTCAGCGGTTTGACCTGGCGTATTAGTAACTACTGAAGGGGGGTTTTTTACTTGGGTTATTAAAGAATACTCCATTAAGGGTACACTATTCCTAAAAACTACTCACTTAAGAGCACCTCTTAGGTTGGATTACCGTCACATTCAGTTAAGAGATGCCCTTAATCCTTGTTATAACATTATTTTTAAGAAATTGCTGGATGTACTCTCAACGTGAATTTATCTTATTATATCGCTTACGACGACTTACGAAAACGAACAAGCGCCAAGGAGGGCATTCGTTCCATACTCAGTTATAAAACTGGAAAATAAGATAAATATCACTCTGAATACCGAGTTTTGTTTTAACTGTGTACAGTTACCCCCTGATACTTTTGGATCAGAGAGTTGGTTCGAGGATAAAAGTTCGAGTTGGATTGCTGGGTGTACACACTTCTAATTATAGAGTTTTAATTTTTTAAATCTCAATTCATCAGATTCTTGTAATAATTAAATTTTTTAATTATTTTTAATCTTACTATAATATAAAACATGGCATCTATCTGTACCTCTAATGTTACTTCTGGCTTTATCGATTTAGCCACTTTCGACGAGATCGAAAAGTATATGTATGGCGGCGAGCAAGCTACGGCTTATTTCGTCCGTGAGACTCGCAAGTCGACCTGGTTCACCCAGGTTCCAGTTGTCCTCTCGCGTGCCTCGGGCTCGCCAGCGTTCAACCAGGAGTGGGCGGTTTCTATCTCGCGTGCGGGTGACTACCTTCTCCAAACGTGGCTCCGCCTCCAAACTCCAACGATCACTCTTCAGGCTACGAATCCCTTCAATGCCCAGGGTCGTATTCGTTGGACTCGTAATTTCATGCACAACATCATCCGTGAGTGCTGCATTACGTTTAATGATCTTGTTGCTGCCCGTTTCGATAACTACCACCTTGACTTCTGGACTGCGTTCACTGTTCCAGCTGGCAAGCGTAATGGTTACAATAATATGATCGGTAATTTCAATGACATGACTGGGCCACACGCTCCAGGCCTTGCCAATCAGATTCCGGCCTTCACCCTCAATCTCCCCCTCCCATTCTTCTATAGCCGTGATTCGGGTGTTGCCCTCCCCACCGCCGCTCTCCCATATAACGAGATGCGCATCAACTTCTCGTTCCGTAATTGGTCCGACCTCCTTATCCTCGACGACTCGGGCGCCGGTGGTGAGCAGCGTCGCCAGATCAGCCAGGTCGATGTCGGTGCCGGTGCCAACGCGATCCTCGCTACTGAGCCAGTTCTTGGCGTCACCCAGGTTTGGGCCAACTACGCTATCGTCTCGAATGACGAGCGTAAGCGCATGGCCTGCGCCCCACGTGATATCCTTATTGAGCAGGTCCAGACCGCGCCCCGCCAGACCTTCGCGCCAGCGACCAACTCGCAGCCATCGTATGATGTCCGTTTCTCGCACGCGATCAAGGTTATCTTCTTCTCGGTTCGCAACCGCACCTTCCAGCCCGAGTGGTCAAATTACATGACTAACTCGCCAGTTGATCTTGGTCCAGTTGTTAACTTCACCCCAGCTGGTTCGGCGGATCCCATCCTCCAGACTTCGCTCATCTACGAGAACACCAACCGTCTTGCCCAGATGGGTTCGGACTACTTCTCGCTCATCAACCCCTACTACCACTCGCCAGTCATCCCACTCGACACGGGTTACCACATGTACTCGTACTCGCTTGACTTCATCTGCCTTGACCCCATGGGATCGACTAACTACGGTAAGCTTACCAATGTTTCGATCGTCCCAGAGGCTTCGCAGGCGGCGATTACCGGTGCGCAGGGCGGTGGCCTTGCTGGCTCGGGTGCCAACTTCGTTCAATCGTACGAGTTCATTATCACCGCAGTCAACAACAATATCATCAGAATTTCTGGCGGTGCATTAGGTTTCCCTGTCCTCTGATTTGGTTCCACCAAATATACTTATTATGTTATTTTCTTTGTGAAAATAAGATAAATACAAATAATAATATTGTAATTTTTTAAAATTGATTTAAAAATATGAAGGCAGGAATTAAATATCAAACATGACCATTGGACTTAGTCAAAAAACTATTGATAATATTAATAATGTTATGGACAAGTTAGACTGTTCTAACTGGGAAATTGACCCAAATGATAAAAGATATGTAACCTATACCTGTCACTGCGGAGATAATGGTAGAACTCTTAAACAAGGTATCACAAGACCAACATGGAATGGATGTAAAAACTGTTCTACTAAAGGTTGTTCTGAAAGAGTTCAAGAAAAAGTTAAAAGTACACTAGAAAATGCTGGTTATGAACTTATTTCCATAGAAAAAGATAGAGTTGTCAAATATAAATGTAAACATGGTAACTTTAGTTCATACACAAGTTCTCTTT
>Ga0181379_1000972_pt1 | contig 13652 bp, 7 predicted proteins | sample 2SPOviralmetaG_FD_130115 | JGI IMG/M metagenome (GOLD analysis project Ga0181379, IMG submission 130115) | Marine viral communities from the oligotrophic San Pedro Time Series (SPOT) site, San Pedro Channel, CA, USA - 2 SPOT_SRF_2009-07-10 | ecosystem: Environmental > Aquatic > Marine > Strait... | reverse complement strand
GGTAGATTAAAACGTATAAACACTACATTAAATACTGAAACTTTTGTAGGTAATGTTATTTACCAACATGGTATTATAATATTAACAGGTGGTTCAAGAAATGAATATATAGGAGAATCAGATCCTTATGGTGAGGGAGAATATGGAGATGCTGTTTATGGGGGTAGAGTTATAAATTCAAATGATATTTTAAATTTTGTAACGGGTTCAAACATAACGTGTTCATTTTCATCATCATTCGGTTTATATGAAACTCAATATAAATGTACTATAGGAGAAAGTGAATTTAATTTTACACTAAACCCAAGTATATTTTCATCTAGTCGTAATGGTTCTATATATAATTTTGCAACTGGATCATATTTTGACCCGTATATTACAACAGTAGGCATGTATGATAATAATCATAATCTATTCGCAGTAGGTAAATTAGCAAAATCACTTCCTACTTCTAGAACAACAGACACAACAATTTTAGTAAATCTTGATAGACAATAAAAAGGAATATATTTATAATAAACAAATTTAAACGATGGCAAGACAATTAAGTAAAACAGGCGTAAGTACAGGGGCAACTGTAGAAGCCCTTCACGTTAGTCAATCCGTAGATGCTTTTACTGGATTAGCTTCCTATGATATTACAATATCAGGTTCTTTAGTAATAACAGGTTCCACAGTCCTTTCAGGTTCTACTGCTCTAGTAGGAATATCTGGTAATGATAGTGATAATGATGGAAGTGTATTAGTTTTAGATCCATCAACAAATACTATATACACAACTGGTTCTTATGGAGGAGCTGGTGGAGCAGGAGTTAAAGGTCAAAAAGGCCAAACAGGACCAACAGGACCAACAGGTTCAACAGGACCAAAAGGCCAAAAAGGTGAAGATTCAGCAGTAGCAGGACCAACAGGTCCTACTGGAGATAAAGGATCTACAGGATCAACAGGACCAACAGGTGCAACAGGACCAACAGGATCAAAAGGACAAAAAGGTGAAGTAGGTACAACAGGACCAACAGGTTCTAAAGGTTCAACAGGAGCAAAAGGACAAAAAGGTGCACCTTCAACAGAAGTAGGACCTGAAGGACCAACAGGACCAACAGGAGCTGCAGGACCAACAGGACCAACAGGAGGTGCAGGACCAACAGGATCAAAAGGACAAAAAGGACAACAAGGTGTAACAGGACCAACAGGTTCTAAAGGTTCAACAGGTACAAAAGGACAAAAAGGTGAAGCTTCAACAGAAGTAGGACCTGAGGGACCAACCGGACCAACAGGACCAACAGGAGCAGGTACAAAAGGTCAAAAAGGACAAAAAGGAGATCCAGGACAAAAAGGACAAAAAGGTAGTGAAGGCCCTACAGGACCAACAGGTTCTAAAGGTTCAACAGGATCAAAAGGACAAAAAGGTGAAACAGGAACAACAGGCCCAACAGGTGCAACAGGACCAACAGGTTTAAAAGGATCAAATGGACCAACAGGACCAAATGGACCAACAGGTACAACGGGACCTACAGGTACTAAAGGTCAAAAAGGTGAAGAAGGTTCAGGAAGTGGTGGTGCTACAGCTTATGCTATTAGAATTAATTATGATGTAAATTCAGATGTAGATACGGCTACACAGGTTACTACATCACCATTTTCATCGGATACTGTAACAACAACTATTAATGCAACTAATGATGTTGTGTTTGAATTTAGTGAAACAGGACCCCCAATTTCAATAAAAGCTTACTTTTATAACGCAAATACGGATAAATATATAGTTTCAACATTTGGTTTAGGAAATAATGGGTATTCTTTAGGACAAGGATTTACTTCTAGTGTTTCAAGTAACCAAGCTACAAATAATTTCTTTACATCTTTTAGTACGGATAGTGAAATAAAATTAGATTTAACAAGTAATAATTATGGTGGAGAAAAGAAAAACATACCTCCAGTATATATTCATGCTTATATAGTATTTACATTTGCTTAGAAATAAGTTAAATATATAAAAATATTTTTAACTGTAAAAATTTAAAATAATAAATGGCAATTTTCCAACCTCAAAAACCAGCCTTAACCTTAAGTGGAGTTACTAGTGCTAACCCTACAAATGTAACTAAATATGGTATTAGTGACTCAACAGGATTAGGTCCTAATGGGGCAGATAAATACATAGAATATTCAGTCCCTATAACTATAACTGCTCAAAGTGTAGGAGATGCTAGTGTAGAAAATTCTTTAGGATTAGGAACAGGAGGTAGGTATAATGGTCTTGATGTTTCTATTGGAGATTACATATCACGAAGTGATGGTACTAAAGTATTTAAAATAGTAGATATAACATCTAAAACTACTACTTCAATTACAGTTACTATACAAGATGTAGATATGGTTATTGCTCGTACTAGGAGTGATAGAAATAATAGTATTGGAAATAGTGGTAGTAGTGTAGTTATATTTAGAGTTACGGATGATGAAACTGCTGTTATAGCATTAACCCAATTAGGATTATTTAGTGGTGTAGAAGCAATTTCATCCATACAAAATTATTTTAATTTAAATAAACCTTCTGAACGTTTTACATTTAGTCCCCTAAATACTGGAAGTATTGAAATTGGAGATTCTGTAACTATAACAGGATCATCAGCAGGATACTATGTTACCCAATCTTTAGGAGATGACCAATCCATTGGTATAGTCTCAGATATATATGCTAATAACAAGGTTAATGTTATAACTTCAAATAGAGTTATAACTAATTATACCACACCAGAAAAATTAACATCAGGAGGGGTTGGAACAACATGGTACTTAAGTGGTAGTGGAGATATTTCATTAGAAGCTTCTTTATACCCTCAATTTTACCAATTAACAAACCCCGTTACAGCTTCTGTAACAGGTACAGAAGCTAATACAACTTTTGATAGAACCCAATATAATTTAATTATAAATGGAACAGAAGTTATATCAGAAGATGCTGGTGGGGGAACTTTAAATATAGAACAAATAACAGCTTCTATTAATGGTTCTTCTTATCCCTCAATAACTCATACTTCTGCTTCTATTGTAGAAACCGGAGGTGGTTTTGCCTCTGCTACTACTCTTGGAGATGCAGGAACAGGTGGATCCGCGGGAACATTAGGTTATTCTCCTGATTTAATTATAGTATTAGATGGAAATACAGGGGGCATAGGTAATTACCCTAGTGCCCCAGGTACATTTTCAATTACTGCTAGTGGGGTAGAATTTGAAGTTAACCCAACTACTGCTGATAGTACTTATTCAGGATACCCTGTAGCAACAGCCAATCAAATTAAAAATGATATTAATGCAGCTGCTTCATCAGCAGGAGCTAATGTAACAGCTACTTCAGGAACTAATACTATTACAATATCAAATACATCAGCAGGAACATTAGAAATTAATAATGAAGCTAATGATCCATTTGGTACACCAACAGTAGGAAATGGGTCAGGGACAGGTTTACCAACAGGTACCTTTAGTGCTCCGGCAATAGAAAAATATTTAAAATTAACACGAACTGATGGTGGTGATATAGTAATAAGTGGAGATTGGTTTGAAAGTACAAATGGTGCTGGAATATTTAGTGTTGGTGGTACTCCTCCATATTTATTACAAATCCAAAATGATGGAGTATCTACTTTTCCATTCACCGGATCAGCTCAAATAACTGGAAGCTTAAGTGTAACAGGAAGTTCTACTTTTGAACTAAACCAAGGTCAAACAACGGATTTTTTCTTAATAAAATCTTCTAGTTTTAACCCATTAAAAGTAAACAGTGATGGTGTAGTTACATTTGGTAAATTTATAAATACTTTACCAACAGCAGTAGAAGGAGGAGTAGCATACAGTGGTTCAAACTTTTATGTAGGATTAGAATAAACATAATATTTATAATAAATAAAAACAATAACTTAAATTAACAATTAAAATTTTTTACTAAATGGCAACATGGAAAAAGGTAGTGATATCCGGATCGGCGATATCACAATTAAACAACGATGCTAATTACTTAGTATCAGAAGATTCGGGTATAATTCTATCTGGATCCTTTAGCGGATCATTTGAGGGTGATGGTTCTGGATTAACCGGAGTAATAGCCCAAGCAGCTAATGCGTTAACTGATGGAAATGGTATTAATGATTTCTCTTATGATGGTAACACAGCGGGAGTAACAGTATCAGTACAAGCTGCTGATTCTACAATTTCAGTAGGTGCAGGAGGTATTAGTGTATCTGAAGCTAACTTATCTGATATCCCTAACTCTGCATTATCAAATTCTACTATTAGTGGTGTTTCACTGGGTAGTGATTTAAATGACTTAACAGTTGATAATGCTACTTTACAACTAAACTCAGGTACAACTTATAATGGTAGTGCCGCTAGAACTATTAGTGTAAAAGATGGTGGAATTGATACAGATGCAATTGCAGATTCTTTAGGTACAATTGGTGTAAATAGCTTTACAGGTTCCTTCAGTGGTTCATTTACAGGTGATGTAGATATTAACCTAGAAGATTTAACAGCTGGAGCTGGATTATTTGGATCAGCTTACGATGGTAACGCAGCCCAAGAATTTTCAGTAGATTCAGGATCTTTAGCTGGAAATGGTTTAGATACTTCAGGAGGTAAATTTGTAGTACAAGCAGATTCAACTACAGGTGGTAATACAAAACCAGTTTCAGTTGGTGCTAATGGTGTTGGTTTCGACATCAGTACAATTGATGGAGCTGGTATTATCGTTACAGGAGGAGAACTTGCTGTTAATGTAGATGATTCTACAATTGAAATTGCAACTGATATAGTAAAAGTTAAAGATGGTGGGATTGGAACAACTCAAATCGCTGATTCTTTAGGTACACTTGGTTCAAATAGCTTCACAGGTTCATTTAGTGGTTCATTTACAGGAGATGGTTCAGGATTGACAGGTCTTGCTACTACATTAACTGTAGATGGTGATACAGGTACTCAAGATGTTGATTTACTAGCTGATGATTTACAAATCATAACGGATGCAACATTAAACTCTGCTGTAACCAAAGTAGGTACAGATGTAAAAGTTACTTTAAATATTCCAGATGGAGCAGTTGGTACTGCCCAAATTAATGATTCTTTAGGTATTATAGATGAAAATAGCTTTACAGGTTCATTTAGTGGATCATTTGTAGGTGATGGTTCAGGATTAATAGGTACTGGTGGATCAATTATTTCCGGTGACGCTGCTGATAACCAAGTTGCTGTATTTAATTCAAGTAATACTATTGATGGTTACGCTAACTTTACATTTAATGATTCTACTAACGTATTAACTGTAACAGGTGATCAAGTTATTAGTCAAGATTTAACAGTAGGTAGAAACTTAGTAGTATCAGGAACAGCATCTTTCCAACATACAGAAGATTTAGATATTGCTGATAGATTTATCAGAATGGCTTCTGGATCAACTTCTGCAGGAGATGGTGGTATTGTAATTCAACAAACTAGTGCTTTAGATGGTGAAGTATTTGGATTTGATTCAGTAACAACTCGATTTGGTGTATCAGGTTCATTTGATGCTTCTCAAAATACATTTACTCCAGATGCATTTATGGCTGCTGTTGTAAACACAGCGGGTAATGATCCAAATGGTGCAAACGCTCCAGATTCTAGATACCAGAAAAAAGGTAACCTATATGTAGCAAGTAATAGTGAAGACATTTGGATTTACTCATAATTATAATAAATGGGTAAATTAGAATGAGTTTTAAAGCTGGAAATACAGTAATAGGACAACTTCCAAAAGAATCGGTAGACCCATATAAGGGTCTACCATCTTTTTCGGAAGATGAGTTTGCATATCTTTTCCATAAACTTGAAAATATGGAGTTTAAAGGGAAGGAAATGGAGCAAATTTATAGTTTAACTTTGAAATTGCAAAATATTTATTTATTTTACCAAGATCAAAATTTATTAAAATAAAAAATTATTATAATGAGTAATTGGAACTTTTTTAGATTAAGAATGAATATTAATGGTGAAGTTGACCCTAATCCTGTACCTGAAGGAACAGTAAGAACTGCTGTATTCGTAGCAGCTTTAACTGAAACAACAGGAACATGGAGTAATGTAACATCAACCTCAGTCTCAGGAGCAACAGGAACTCATTGGGATCCTTGTGCTGACCCCCTTGTAAATGGTGAAGCAAATTCTGATGCAATTATAGCTCAATCAGGTCATACTGATAGTGCCGCTAAATATTGTCTAGATTTTAGTTCAGGTGGGTATAATGATTGGTATTTAGGTTCTAATACTGAAGTTATATGGATGATAAGTGATATATACAATTCATCTTCTATGCAAGATGCTATAACAAATGCTGGGGGGGATGAAATTGACGGAAGTAATTATTATTGGTCTTCAACGCAATCTACAATAAATGATGATAAAGCAATTATTGCTAAATCTGGTGTAAGTTCTACAGGTTTTAAATCTTCTACTAGGATTATAAGACCTCAAAAAACTTTAATATTTAATCCTACCACCCAATATAGCAAAGGTGATTTAGCTCTTGGAGGTATAGTTTTTAGAGTATTCCAATTAGAGTGGGGAGATATTTGTTAATGTTTATTTAATTTTTTATTTCATATTCATATGTATAACCATATTATAGGCCATAACGGAAGTGGGCTCCTTTTGAGTTACCAACCATAATAAAAGATTGACATGCCAAATTGGAAAAAACTAATAGTTAGCGGTTCTGATGCTGCACTTAATACTCTTCAAATAACAGGTACTCCTACAGGTACAACAGAAACAGATATACTAGTAGCGGACAGTGAAGGTAATATTGTAACCCGCTCAGACTTAGATTTACAAGGTGAAAAAGGCCAAAAAGGACAAACAGGTTCAAAAGGACAAAAAGGCGAAACCGGATCTAAAGGTCAAAAAGGTGAAGTAGGAGCAACAGGATCTAAAGGAAACACTGGTTCAAAAGGACAAAAGGGTCAAACAGGCTCTAAAGGACAAAAAGGCGAAACCGGATCTAAAGGACAAAAAGGCGAAACCGGATCTAAAGGACAAAAAGGAGAAGTAGGTGCAACAGGACCAACGGGTTCTAAAGGTCAAAAAGGACAAACAGGTTCAAAAGGACAAACAGGATCTAAAGGACAAAAAGGCGAAACCGGATCTAAAGGGCAAAAAGGTGAAGTAGGTGCAACAGGACCAACAGGATCTAAAGGACAGAAGGGTCAAACAGGCTCTAAAGGTAACACAGGTTCAAAAGGACAAAAAGGCGAAACCGGATCTAAGGGACAAAAAGGTGCAGCTGCTACAATAAATAATGCAGTTGCAGATAGAATTACTACAGTAGGTACTAATACATCTGAATTAGATGCTGAAGCAAACTTTACATTTGATGGTAGTACAGCTTATTTAGAGGGTAATTTACAAATTGAACAACAAACACTTTCAGATGCACCTACTGTATCTTGGAATTTAGATAATGGTTCAAATGCTAAAGTTATCTTAGGTGGTAGTAGAACTTTATCTATATCAAATGCCAATACAGGAGATACTGGAACTATATTAGTACAACAAGGATCAGGCACAACATACACATTATCACTACCAGCAGGGTCATATATAATTGGGGGAGGATCTTATACTACTACTACCACGTCAAATGGTATAGATGTATTAGGTTTCTACTATGATGGTACAAATTATTACTGGAGTATACCTCAAACTGCAACTCAAGGAGCAAAAGGTGAAAAAGGTCAAACTGGATCTAAAGGACAAAAAGGTCAAACAGGTTCAAAAGGTAACACCGGATCTAAAGGTCAAAAAGGAGAAATAGGTGCAACAGGACCAACGGGTTCTAAAGGAAACACAGGATCTAAAGGACAAAAAGGACAAACAGGTGCAACGGGTCCAACAGGATCTAAAGGTAACACCGGATCTAAAGGACAAAAAGGAGAAGTAGGTGCAACAGGACCAACTGGATCTAAAGGTCAAAAAGGTGAAATAGGACAAAAAGGTCAAACCGGATCTAAAGGTCAAAAAGGTCAAACAGGTGCAACAGGACCAACAGGACCAACAGGATCTAAAGGACAGAAAGGTCAAACAGGTTCAAAAGGACAAAAAGGACAAACAGGTCCAACAGGTCCACAAGGACCTAAAGGTAACACCGGATCCAAAGGACAAAAAGGTGAAATTGGTGCAACAGGTCCAACAGGATCTAAAGGTAATACCGGATCTAAAGGAAACACAGGATCCAAAGGACAAAAAGGACAAACAGGCGCAATAGGACCAACAGGACCTACCGGATCTAAAGGTAGCACAGGAACCAAAGGACAAAAAGGAGAAGTAGGTGCAACAGGACCAACAGGATCTAAAGGACAAAAAGGTCAAACAGGATCTAAAGGTCAAAAAGGTGAAATTGGTGCAACAGGACCAACAGGATCCAAAGGACAAAAGGGTCAAACAGGAGCTACTGGATCTAAAGGAAACACAGGATCTAAAGGACAAAAAGGACAAACAGGAAATACAGGTCCAACAGGACCAACTGGATCTAAAGGTCAAAAAGGTGAAATAGGACAAAAAGGTACAACAGGATCTAAAGGAAACACTGGTTCAAAAGGTAATACCGGATCCAAGGGACAAAAAGGTCAAACAGGAGCTACTGGTCCAACAGGACCACAAGGACCTAAGGGCCAAACAGGACCAACAGGCTCTAAAGGACAAAAAGGAGAAGTAGGACAAAAAGGTCAAACGGGTTCTAAGGGACAGAAAGGACAAACAGGAGCTACTGGTCCAACAGGCCCACAAGGACCTAAAGGTAATACTGGTGCAACAGGACCAACAGGATCTAAAGGTAATACCGGATCTAAAGGTCAAAAAGGTCAAACCGGTGCAACAGGCTCTAAAGGACAAAAAGGTCAAACAGGTTCAAAGGGACAAAAAGGTGAACTAGGACAAAAAGGACAAGAAGGTAATTTTGGTGGTGCTACATTCTCATATAACTTTGACACATCAACAAGTAATTCAGATCCAGGTCCAGGTGACTTAAGATTAGATAATACTACACAAAATGTAGCAACTGGGATTTATATAGATGATCAAGATAATGAAGGTACAGATATTCAAAGTTTTTTAAGAACAATTGATGATTCTACTTCTACTATAAAAGGTAATGTTAAAATATCTAATAAATTAGATGCTAGTCAATTTATAATATTTACAATATCCTCATTAGTAGAAAATACAGGTTACTTTGATATAACTGTTTCTGCAATAGATTCAAGTGCAACTAGTCCATTTGATAATGGTGAAGAAATAATAGTTACTTTTGCTAGAACGGGTGATGCTGGAGATAAAGGTCAAAAAGGTCAAACAGGACCTACAGGACAAAAAGGTAACACAGGTTCAAAAGGACAAAAAGGTGAAGTAGGTGCAACAGGATCTAAAGGTAATACTGGATCTAAAGGACAAAAAGGTCAAACCGGTGCAACAGGTCCAACAGGTTCTAAGGGACAGAAAGGCCAAACAGGACCTACAGGCCCACAAGGACCTAAAGGTAATACAGGTGCAACGGGGCCAACAGGACCTACAGGTTCAAAAGGACAAAAAGGACAAACAGGCTCTAAGGGTAACACAGGTTCAAAAGGTCAAAAAGGTCAAACAGGTGCAACAGGACCAACAGGACCTAAAGGTAATACGGGATCTAAAGGTCAAAAAGGTGAAATAGGACAAAAAGGACAAACGGGTTCTAAGGGACAGAAAGGCCAAACAGGTGCAACAGGACCAACAGGCCCAACAGGATCTAAAGGTAATACCGGATCTAAAGGACAAAAAGGTCAAACAGGAGCTACTGGTTCTAAAGGTCAAAAAGGCCAAACAGGACCTACAGGTCCACAAGGTCCAAAAGGAGCTACTGGATCTAAAGGAAACACAGGTTCTAAAGGGCAAAAAGGCCAAACAGGACCAACTGGACCACAAGGACCTAAAGGACAGAAAGGTCAAACAGGACCAACAGGCCCACAAGGACCTAAAGGTAATACTGGATCTAAAGGTAATACTGGATCTAAAGGAAACACTGGTTCTAAAGGACAGAAAGGTCAAACAGGTGCAACAGGACCTACAGGTTCAAAAGGACAAAAAGGACAAACAGGGTCTAAAGGACAAACGGGTGCAACAGGACCTACAGGACCAACAGGCTCTAAAGGACAAAAAGGTCAAACAGGATCTAAAGGACAAAAGGGTCAAACAGGAGCTACAGGTCCAAAAGGAAATACAGGATCAAAAGGAAACACAGGTTCTAAAGGGCAAAAAGGTCAAACAGGAGCTACTGGTCCAACAGGACCAACAGGTTCTAAAGGAAACACAGGATCCAAAGGACAAAAAGGTCAAATAGGTGCAACAGGACCAACAGGTTCTAAAGGAAACACAGGATCCAAAGGACAAAAAGGACAAACGGGTGCAACAGGACCTACAGGATCTAAAGGTAACACAGGAACCAAAGGACAAAAAGGTCAAACAGGATCTAAAGGTAGCACAGGCTCTAAAGGTCAAAAAGGCCAAACAGGCTCTAAAGGTCAAAAAGGTGCAGCTGCTACCATTGCAAATGATGCAAATAATAGAGTAACAACTGCTGTTGGAGATGGTAGTTTAAATGCTGAAGCAAACTTAACTTTCAATGGTTCTACATTATATTCAACAGGTACTTCTGCTTTTGCAGTAAATGAATGCTCTAAATATATATTAGATTATGATGGTGATAATTTTGGTTACATAGTTTATGGAGATAATGGTGGTACTTTTGGGCATGGTGGTCATAATTATTATGCAACACCTTCAGACACCCATGTCTTTATGAATGGAGAAGATTATGCTTTAAATAAAATTAAAGCAGGTAATCTAGTAATTGGAGAGGGCCATGACTTCTGGGGAAGTTATTCTTCTATTGCAGGAGGATGTGGTAATGAAATAGCAAATACAACTGATACTGCTAACTTTATAGGAGGAGGATGCCAAAACTGTATTGATACAGGTCTGATGAATTTTATTGGAGGAGGAAGATGTAATGAAATAGTTGGTTTAACCAATTCAAATACTAGCCGTAATGTTATTGTAGGTGGATATAATTCATGTATGGGACTAGGAGGTACTTGTAATGTATGTTATAGTTTTATAGGTGGTGGTCAGGACCATAGAATGTGTGGTGGTGGTTATAATACTATGGTAGGTGGATATGGACAGCACATTCATGGAACAGGTACTTCTTACAATTTTGTAGGAGGAGGATCTGGAAATAAGGTATGTGATAGTACTACGTTAGGTACAATTGCAGGAGGAAGTGTAAATCAACTTAGTTCAAATTCAGATTATGGTACTATAGGTGGAGGTAGACAAAATACAGTATCTGCTTGTCAGGGAACTATTGGAGGTGGTTGTTTAAATTCTGTAGCAGGGGCATGTGCAACTGTTGGTGGAGGATATCATAATGATGCTGATGGTAGTTGGGCTACTATAGCAGGTGGGTGTAATAACAGTGCCGATGCTGGTTGTTCATTTATAGGTGGTGGTCGTGATAATGTAATAAATTCAAATGCTGCAGCATCTGCTATTGGTGGAGGAAAAGATAATGATATAATAAACGCCTCATCTGTACTAAGTGCAGGATTTATTGGAGGTGGTTCAGGAAATATAATATGTGATACTCAACGTAGTGTTATTGCTGGTGGTACAGGAAACTGTATAGATGGTGGAACAACTTGTCATTTTAGTTTTATAGGAGGAGGAGCAGGAAATGATATAATAGATGGATGTTCTTCTGTGATTGGAGGAGGTTATTCTAACTGTGTATGCGCTAATGATGCGGGTGTACTAGGAGGATGTGCAAATACAGTAAATCATAATAAATCCTTTATTATAGGATCAGATATTACATCTTTAGGTGAGTGTACAACATTTGTAAATAATATTTCTCATTATGCTCAGAGTGGTACAACTTCATATTTAAGTAGTGGAGAAGCTGCAGGTGAAATAGTATATTTTGGAGTAGCAGTAGGATCATTAACTGCAGGGGATGTATATTACTTAAGTACAACTAGTGATGGAACTTGGGTGCAAGCAGATGCAGATAGTAGTTTATCATCAAAAAGTATGTTAGCTATTGCCCTTGGTACTAGTGTAGCAGATGGAATGTTAATAAGAGGATTTATTAGAAATTCTGCATATACCTTTACTGATGAAGGAAGTCCAATATATCTTTCAACAACAGCAGGTGACATGACTCAAACACAACCCTATGATATTGGTGATATTGTAAGAGTTGTAGGATATTTAGTTTCCTCAGCCCAAGATACTATATATTTCACCCCAGATAATACTTGGATACAAATAGAAGCAGCTCCATAAAAATTAAATATAAAATTAAATAATAAAAATATATGTCAACTTTATCAATAACCGTAGAAAACGAAAGTGGAACTAAACAAAATGATATTAGTATTACTTGTGAATTTTTTATTCAATACACTAATAGCTCAACTTCAAGAGTTATGACTAGTAATGTATTAAGTGAGTTAATAGGATCTACTGCTAAAGGAGTATCTGCTTTATCTTCTGAAAGAATTACAACTTCAAAAGAATTCACTAGATATTGGGAACTATTTAGCATTAAAAATAAAGAACAAAGTGGTAATTTTTTAATAATTGCAAATGTAGTTAGTACAGCAAATTCAAAATTCGCAACAGGATTTGAAACTATTACGTTTGATTTAGGGGCACAAAGTGGAAAAGTAAGTAAAGATGGAAAAACAGGATATTATACTATCCCAGCACTATCAGGAAATAAACCCTTAACTCTTATTGCAGCAGATAATTCAAAAGTTAATTTAGATACATTAGAAAAATCATTCAAAGAAAAAGAAGCTGAATATCTTAAAGCTAAAAGAATGTATGAAGAAAATCTAAAAGTTGCTGATACAACTAGAATTTTTGAACAATTAACAGACAATGAACCTACTAAATTTTCTCAAGTAATTACAAGAATGTTAGAATTTGAAGAATCAACCTTAGATGCTGGGTTAAGATTTACTAAAAAAACAAACCTAACTCAGGAACATGGATATTTGGATACAATAAAAACAGCGATTTTAAATTTCAAACTCCTTTACTCTGATATTAGTATTAGTGATGGTGAAGGACTACCTTATAGTTAATAATTATGTTATATATATCCCAAAGTCTTACTTTCGAATCAGATAAAATCTATTTTATACAAAACGGAATAGAAAACCAGGTTATGATGGATTGGGAAGATGAGATAATGTCTGCTTCAGCAGCTTATGTTACCGGAAATGGAGGGGATATTTTAGAAATAGGATTTGGTATGGGAATATCAGCGGGTTATATTCAATCTCATTCTATATCATCCCATACAATAATTGAAAATCATCCTCAAATTATTCCTAGAGCACAAGAATGGGCTGCAGATAAACCTAATGTTATTATTGTAACAGGAAGTTGGTATAATGTGTTAGATGATTTATCTACTTACGATGGTATTTTTTATGATACTTTTGGTGATATGGATGTAAGATATTTTTCATCATCTTTATCTACACTAATAAAACCAGAAACAAAATTAACCTGGTATAATG
>Ga0181379_1000971_pt1 | contig 13654 bp, 18 predicted proteins | sample 2SPOviralmetaG_FD_130115 | JGI IMG/M metagenome (GOLD analysis project Ga0181379, IMG submission 130115) | Marine viral communities from the oligotrophic San Pedro Time Series (SPOT) site, San Pedro Channel, CA, USA - 2 SPOT_SRF_2009-07-10 | ecosystem: Environmental > Aquatic > Marine > Strait... | reverse complement strand
TAATGATGGTGAAGAAGATGACGGAGATGTTCTCTAATGATTGCTATAGTTGATGGTGATATCCTAGCCTATAAAATAGGGTTTGGTTGTGAAGATTATAAGCAAGAATACGCCATCAACAAATTAGCAGAATATTTAGAGGAGTTAGTGTTTATAAATGCCAACTGTGATGACGCAGTTGGCTACCTAACTGGCACTAATAATTATAGAGACAAGATAGCTAAGACACAAAGCTACAAAGGACACAGAAAGTCAGGTAAGCCTAAACACTTACCTATACTTAGAGAATACATGGAGAAAGCATGGGGATTTGAAGTACAGGAGAACCAAGAAGCTGATGATGCCATAGGAATAAAAGCATATGAGATGAATGAACAAGATTATGTCATATGTACTATTGATAAAGATTTAGATAATATTAGAGGTTGGCACTATAACTTTCAAAGAAACGATCTTTATTATCTATCAGAGAAAGAAACAATAAAACATTTCTATAAGCAATTATTAACAGGAGACAGAACAGATAACATACCAGGATTAAAAGGTATTGGAGATAAAAGAGCAGAAAAGATACTTGCAGACTTAGAAGATGAAAAAGATTTATATAACGCAGTGCTTGAAGAATATAAATACAATAGAGAATACTTACTAGAACAAGGACAGTTATTGTGGATAAGAAAGCAAAAAGACCAAATGTGGACTCTACCAGAGTATATAGAATAGTTTGGCAAGATGCTGTAGCAGACTGTGGTTGGGAAGAGACAGCCACAGCAGAAACGCATAAGTGTATTACAGTTGGTTATGTAGTAGATGAAAATAAAGAAGCTATCTGTATTGCTTCTACAATATCAATAGATCACTCTAATACTCGTATGCACATTCCTAAGAAATGGATAACTAAAAAAGAGGTTATATATTTTGAAAACCAGCAGCAGAAAGAACAAGGGAAGAATGTTACAACAGTGGGTGAGGGATCAGATAGTATCGAAATTACATTTACAGACTGATGATGTTAGGTCAACATCTATGGGTTGTGGTGGTGAAGATGTACTATTAAGTCCTACAGCAAGAGAAAAAGCTAATATATCTATTGAATGTAAATCAAGACAAAAGGTAGCAGTATATGGTTTTTATGAGCAAGCAAGCACTAACTGTAGAGGAGCAGAACCAGTAGTGATAGTCAAGCAAAACAGAAGTAAACCTTTAGCTATTGTTGATGCTGAATATTATTTTAAACTTTTGGGAAAGGTTAACCATTGAAACATTTAATTATACCCGACACTCAAGTAAAACCAGGTGTTGATTTATCTTACTTAGAGTGGATTGGACAATATATAGTAGAAAAACAACCAGATGTTTTAATTCAGATTGGTGACTTTGCAGATATGCCATCACTATCAAGCTATGATGTTGGTAAAAAGTCATTTGAAGGTAGAAGATATAAAGACGATATTAAAGCAGCAGTTAAAGGTATGAATATTTTATTAGCACCTTTGAGGGATTACAATGAAAAATGTAGAAAAGATAAGAAGAAACAATATAGACCAAGAATGGTTCTCACGCTTGGCAACCACGAAAACAGAATTGACAGAGCAACAGAGGGAGACCCTAAACTCTACGGCACTATTGGTATTGATGATCTCAGATACGCAGAAGCTGGTTGGGAGGTGTTTGATTTCCTTGATCCTGTTATTATTGATGGTGTGGTTTACTCTCATTACCTAGTTAGTGGTGTTATGGGTAGACCGATAGGATCAGCTTCATGTATGATTTCTAAGACTCACCAGAGTTGTGTTGTAGGACACCAACAAGGCAGACAAGTAGCATATGGCAGAAGGGCAGACGGATCAGCTATTACTTGTATCATTGCTGGTTCTTGTTATTTACACAATGAAGAATACATGGGTAATCAGGGTAATAATCATTGGAGAGGTTTAGTAGTATTACATGAAGTAAAAGATGGACAGTTTGATGAAATGTTTGTTAGCTTAGATTATTTAAGGAAAAAATATGCTTATAAAAGATGAAATAAAAAAGTGGGAAAAACAGAAAGACCCTTTATGGGAAGATATGGACAATGTTAATCACCCGCCACACTATAACAGTGGGAACATAGAAACAATAGACTATATAGTAGATGTGTTAGGCAAGTATGAGGCTATATCATACTGTCAAGGCAACGTAATTAAGTACACAGGTTCTAGGTTGTTTAGTAAAGGTAAGCCTATTGAAGATGCTAAGAAAGCTAGATGGTATCTTGATAAGATGATAAAGTTGCTAGAAGAAACTAAAGGTATTAACTGGAGTTAATTATGGCATTGACAATTAGAGATATTTGTGATAAGCTCTATCAACTTGATGAGATAACATTATTAGAAGTATTGGATATAACATCAGAAGAAATAGTAGATAGATTTTTAGATAAAGTAGAAGATAAAGCAGACCAATTAGAAGAGGATTTAACTGAATGAACACATATAGTCAATTTATTGCAAAGAGCAGATACGCAAGGTACTTACCAGAGCAAAGTAGAAGAGAAGATTGGAAAGAATCAGTAGAACGTTATGTTGGTTTTATGGTAAAACATTTAGAAAGTGAACATGGACATATGGTAGACCCTATAACACTTACTAGAGTACAAAGTGCTATAGAGAACTTTGAAGTAATGCCTAGCATGAGAGCCATAATGACTGCGGGTAAAGCACTTGATAGAGATAACACTGCTGGTTATAACTGCTCATACTTGCCTATAGATGATGTAAAAGCCTTTGATGAAGCTATGTATATACTCTTGTGTGGTACAGGTGTAGGGTTTAGTGTAGAGCAACAATATGTATCACAGCTACCAGAGATACCAGAGCAGTTGTTTGAGTCAGACACAACCATAGCAGTAGCAGATAGCAAAGAAGGTTGGGCTAAGGCATTAAGACAGCTAATAGCTTTGTTATATAGTGGTGAAGTTCCTAAGTATGACTTATCTAAAGTAAGACCAGCAGGTGCTAGATTAAAAACATTTGGTGGTAGAGCGTCAGGATCAGCACCATTAGACCAGTTGTTTCAGTTTACTATATTTAAGTTTAAACAATCAGCAGGTAAGAAACTATCTTCTATAGACTGTCACGATTTGTTGTGTAAGATTGGAGAAGTTGTTGTAGTTGGTGGTGTAAGAAGATCAGCTATGATATCTTTATCAGAACTAGAAGATGATAAGATGCGTCATTGTAAGTATGGAGCATGGTGGGAATATAATCCACAAAGAGCTTTAGCAAATAACTCTGCTGTTTATACTGAAAAACCCACTGTTAGCCAGTTTATGAAAGAATGGCATAGTCTGTATGAAAGCAAATCTGGTGAAAGAGGTATATTTAGCAGGGCAGCTTCCAAGAAACAGGTAGCTAAGAATGGCAGAAGAGATGATAACTTTGAGTTTGGTACAAACCCCTGTAGTGAGATAATTTTACGTCCATATCAGTTCTGTAACCTTACAGAGGTAGTAGTAAGGGCAGAAGATACTTTAGAGACGCTAAAGAACAAAGTAGAGATAGCAACTATACTTGGTACTTGGCAGTCTACATTAACTAAGTTTCCTTACTTGCGTAAAGTGTGGAAAAATAACACAGAAGAAGAAAGGTTGCTTGGAGTATCTTTAACAGGTATCTTAGATAATAAGATGATGGGAGAAGTCAGTGATACAACAAAAGAAAACTTACAGATTCTTAGAGAAACTTCAGTTAAAACTAATGCTGAGTTATCCACTCTTCTTGGAATACCTCAATCTACTGCTATTACTTGTGTTAAGCCCTCTGGTACTGTTTCTCAGCTTGTTGACTCTTCCAGCGGTATACATACTAGGCATAGCCCTTATTACATACGCAGGGTTCGTGGAGATAAAAAAGACCCTTTGTCAAAGTTTTTACAAGAAGTAGGAGTACATACTGAAGATTGTGTTATGAAACCAGACTCAACAGTAGTATTCTCGTTTCCTATAAAAGCCCCAGATGGTGCTAGAGTTAGGGAAGATTTAACAGTTACAGATAACCTGGAGATATGGTTAATGTATCAGAACTACTGGTGTGAACATAAGCCTAGTGTAACCATTAGTGTTAAAGAAGAGGAGTGGATGGAAGTAGGAGCATGGGTATGGAAGAACTTTGATGATATATCAGGCATATCATTCTTACCTTATGATGGTGGTAGCTACAGACAAGCACCATATGAGGAGTGTACTAAAGAGCAGTATGAAGAGCTAGTAAAGGCTACACCATCTAAGATAGATTGGAATAGCTTGGTAGAGGTCGAAGATAATGTTAAAGGTGTACAAGAACTAGCCTGTTCTAGTGGAAGTTGTGAGGTGCAATAATGGAGATATCATACTCACCTATAAAAGGGTTTATGCTAGGCTTTGAATACGTTAGTACTCAAGATGACTACCTATATAGTGGTAGTTATCTTGTTATTGACTTTTTTATAATTAGAATATGTGTGGACTTTGATGACTAATATACTTGTATTTATATTAGGAGTTACTGTAAGCTATCTTGTGTTGTTTAACAATCAAAAGCAAGTACATGAGCTATGGCAGACTGCTTATCAAACAGGATATGATGACGGACAAGCAGTAGGTAAAGCACAATTTAAACTTACTGATGAACAACTCAGATTAGAATGTGAATACTTACATTGGGAGACCTTAGATGGCAGAAAAAGATGATTCTGTGTTCTTAATGATTGTGGGCGGAATAGCTGCTTTAGTGGTGCTAATTTGTCCTATACTTGTATTTACAGCTTTATTTAAGATACTAATACTAAATTAGTAGCTCCACACAGTAGGTCTAGGACGCTCTGTAGAGCTTTCTATGGAGTCCAAATGTAAGAACCTGGCACTGCCCTTCTGTGCTACTCCTATGCCTGTCATACCCACTTTAAACGCTAATTCAAGCACTTTATAAGCATCACCACGATCTACCATTACATCAGCAGCACAACCAGTGGTGTGTGCGCCTCCATTACTCTTGACAGCCTCTATAGGGTGCGTAACATCTCTATAACCAGAAGATATTATCATAGGCTTATTATAATACTCTCTTAACTGGTTTAGCTTATCAAGAAAGTCTTGATTCATCTTTGCTTCTCCAGTATGACTACAAACAAACTCATCCCTAGTAAAATACTTACCAAAATTTACCATACAATTCCTTTCTGGTGGAAACCATGAATGTGCAAAACCAAACATTACTTAACAAGAGTGTCTAACTTATCATCTTTGTCTTTACTGCCTATAGAAGAGCCAAAATAATATGCAAGAACCATTGTCATAGCTGAATTTAACGCACCTAGTACGTATATCAAAATATCTTTAGCACCTGAGTTAACATCTACGTCAACAAAGATAACAACACAAAATAGTATAAATGATAGAGATACAGTTCCAAGTGCTAGTACAGGGGTGACTATTTTATTTAGGAAAGGTGCAGCAACTGATGTGGCTATCTCCATTTCACGTTTTCTAGCAGAATCTAAATCAGCAAACTCAGCTTCTATCTTGGCTAGTTCACCCTCTTGTTCTAACTTAGCCAACTCTTGTAATGCTTTCTGTTTAGCTTTAGGGTCAGGGATAACCCTATCTAGTACCTTCTCTGCTACTGGTAATAAACCTGTCAATAGTTGCAACATTTATCTACTCCGTTTACGTTTTATAAAGTTTCTTCATTAATTTACAGCCATTTACTTCTTCTTCTTCAGACCATGTAAATCTTTCATATCCATTTTGGCATTGATATATACACGAGCCTTCTTGAAACCAACTAAGCCTACAATAGTAAGCATCTTGTTGTGGAACTGTAGTGGCTATTAGTGTGCTAAACAGTATGCTAATCATCTACTAACCTCCATAATCATATCTACTAAAGAGTATATTAGGTAAGACAGTAATAGAACCATTATAGTTATTGCTGATCCCATCTTAGTATGATATAGAAACGCTTGTCTCCTACGCATCTGTTGATATACTTCACGTTCTCTTTTGGCTTTGATATCTCTTCTAATCTTTATAAACTGACGATAACCAGTGATGCCTAGAAATGAAAGCTCACCAACATAGAACATACTTTTCAAGTCCTTCTCCATATCTTCAATCTTCTTCTTAGAAGCCATTTCATCAAAAGCAGCTTCAGTAGCAGACTTGGAGTAAGTAATCTTTTTGAACATAGAAGGCTTTTTCTCTTCTTGGCTCATATGTTCTTTTACATCTTCAACAGCAGTAGCCCACTTGCCTAGTTGAGTATATATCTCTTCTACTTCTTTGCCTACTTTAACAGCGGTCTTGAGTCCATTAAATATTGCAGTAGCTGTGGCAAGTGCTGTTATTGGGTCTATCATTGTTCAGTCATCATTCCTCTATTTTCAAACATTTCTTGAGATGTTTCTGCACCAACAACAGAACTAACACCTACTGGTGTTTTTTGTATTGTTTCTCCTGTTTTTCTTACAAATGTAGGTCTTGCCATAAGTATTAAATCAAATAATTTCTGACCTGCATCAGTATATAATAACCTACCTCCTACAATTCCCAAGCCACCTGTAGTAGCAATATCTGCTCCTGCTACTCCTGCTCCTCCTAAACCACCAAATGTTGTAAATCTTCCTAATCTGGTTAATGCTTCTCTACCTCTATAAAACTCAGCATCATTTCCTAACATTTCTACAGCTTCTTTAGCTTCTTTAGCTCCAGGTCTAGTATCAAAAAGATAACCCTGTTTCATTCTTGATAAATCAGTATCTCTAATAGCTTTTCTGTATGTTTCTGGAGTAAACAAACCTGCTGTATTTTTTATTTTTAAATCTCCAGAAGCAGTAATCATAGCTACTAATTTAGAATAGCCTTCATCAATAGCCCTTAAACTTTCTACAGCATTTTTTTGTGTTTTGTCTAATGTTTTATAAACTACGTTTTTATTTTGCTCATAAAAATTATCTTTTAGTGTATCTTTTATTGCTAAATATGCGTTTGCTAAACTTGTATTTTTTTCTAAATTAGCTGATATTTTTTTTCTTAATATTTTATCTATTTCTTTATATTGTTTACCTGTTAATTCATTTACTTTTTTAGGTAATATAATTTCTATACCTTTTTGATTTATTTTTTGAGAATCAGAAGAAAGAAACGTACGTTGCGATATTTCTTTATCTATAAATTTTTGCACTTCTTTTATATCATCTAAACTATTAAGCCCTTGTTTATTTAATTTATCTAAGAGTTGTTGACCTGTTTTTTGATTAAAATTAAACTTTAATCCAGAAGTGTTATATATATTATTGTAGCTATCATTTAAGTATTTTTTTAAATATTTTATTCCTTCAATACCTGTTTGTTTTGTTTCGTCTCCTAATTTATTAAAATTTATTAGTGCTTTACTGTCTATTTTTGCTAAAGTATTTGATATAATACCTTTATTAAAATTAAATACTTGAGAAGCCTGTTTTTCATCAATAGCTCCTCCTATTATAGGTATAAATTTTGCAAATTCTTCCATAGATTTAAACATACCACCTAATTTTTGACCTAATGTTCCTGTTACTCCTAACTTTCTCATTTCTTGCATAGCTTTTGTTCCTGGAGCTAATACTTTACCAGCAACCCCTATAACTTTTTCACCAACAACACCACCAACAGCACCTATACCTGCTTGTTTAGCTTTTTCTTTAACAAAATTATCTGTATCTGTTACAGGTGTTAAAGAACCTACAGCACCTCCTGATATAAGTGTTTGACCTGTTTTACCCAATGCTTTAGCACCTTGTGCCGCTCTTAAACCAACAGCAATATTAGCAGGATTAAGTATGTTTCCTAACAACCTATTAGTATCAAAACCTTCTTCGCCACGTTCTTTTTGATATTGTTCTTCTTCTGTTTTAACTAAAGCATCTACTCTTTCTGCTTCACTTCTAAAAAAATTACTAAGCTCGTTAGGTTTTAAACCACCAGCAGACGTAAGAAAAGATAATACTCTAGGTAATAACTGAGCGCCAGCATCTATAGGGTCTTTTATTCCCTTTAAAAATCCAGAATCAATAGCAGAATCTGTTTGTGGCTCTGTAACAGGTGTTGATTGAGACTCTTCAACTGGTTTTTGCACAGACTCTGTTTCTTCTTTAAGAGCTTCTCTTCTAGCTAATTCTTCTTTAAGAGCTTCTCTTCTAGCTAATTCTTCTCTTAACATTTCTTCTCTGGTAGCCATATTATTGTTGTCCTAACTCTTGTTTAATTTCCTCTTCTGTCATTTCTGAAATAGGTTTTTTATTATTTAATGTTTCAGGAACTTTTGGAACAACTAAAGGACGATTTATATTAATAGTTTTTCCTGATTTTATTTGATTTACTTTAAAGTTTAAATCATCTTTATGTTTTGTTTCTTTCTCAATAATTCTTTGTAAGTTTGCTTTTATTGTTTCAATATCTAACTGAACACTACCACTTGATAATTCTATTAAAAAATCTTTTTCTGAATTAGAATCGTTACCTCCAAACTGTTGTAATCCAGGTAAAACTTGTTCTTTTACAGTATTTAAAAATAATTGAGTATTGATAACTTGTTGTTTACTATCGCTTGTTCCTAATATCCTACCCAAATATTTATTATTCATAGTTCTTTTTTTAAATTCTAATTCTAACTCAGGAGCTAAACCACCAGAAATAATTTTATCAGGTCTATTTACAATAGATAAAGCCTGTTTAGCAGAAGTAATAATTCTATTAATTTCAGGTATTTGTTTTACATATTGTTTAGCTGTTTCTTTTTTAATAACTTTATCAAAATCTTCCATTGGTGCTAATGGGTTGGCTAATTTAATTACCTTAATTAACTCATCAGCGTATTTTTTTTCTTTATCTGTTGAATTTTCATTTGATTTTATTACAGCTATTGTTTGTAATAATTCTGATTGTGTTGGTGGTTTTTTTTCTGGATTATTAAGTTGATAATTTTTTAAAGCTGTTTCAGCTTCTACTTTAGCTAAATCTGCATCTTCCTTTTTCATTTTTCTTTGGTTAGCTGCTAATGTGCTTTGTAATGCGTCTGCTCTTTGATTTAATTGAATACTAAACATTCTTAAGTCAGGATTAATAGTTACAGCATGATTAGCTAGTTTTTTTAAAGCCTGTGGAGTATTCATATCTATATTAGGATTACTTGCTTGAAAAGTTAATATAGCTTCTCTTATGTCTTTTTCCTGTTCTACTGTTTTTTGTACTGTTGCTTCTTGTGGTGTTTGTTGACCAAATAATCTTCTTAATCCTGCTTGTCCAGACCTACCTGTAGCTCTAATTTGTTCATTAACAGAACCAAAAAAATCAGAAGGATTACTACGTTGCACAGGCATTTGTCCACCAAACTCAGGAGTAGTAGGTAAAGATAAACCAAACATACTTTCAGTTATAGATTGTTGTTTTTGAGCCATTTTATATTCCTATGTTAAGTTTCGTATATTACCTGTTTCTGTAGGTAGATTAAATAATCCTTTTATAGCTGATTGACTAAGCCCTAATCTTTCTAGTTCTGCTCTTATAGCTAATTGATCATATTCTCTTCTAGCTTGTAAACCTTCTAGTTCTGGTGTTTGTCTTAAATTGCTTAGACTTTGTAAAGTACTAAACTCTTTTGCTCTTTCATCAATATCTTGAGCAGTTGATAATAACCCTTTAGCAAGTTGTTGTTGACTTGCAGCTTGTCCTAATCCTAGATTTTGTGCTGCTAGTGCTTCATATGATTTAGCTTGTTCTTGTGCTGCAAACAAAGACTCAGCTAATGGGTTTATTCTGCGTTGTCCACCAACAGTAGGAGTAGTTATACCTAGACCCATAGTACCTTGTTGTTGTAGTCTATTAAACAACTTTTCTTGATCTCTTTGTCTTTGTGGGTCTGTTAATGCCCTAGTAGCTGCTAGTGACTTTGCTGTAGCTTCATCTCTAGTAGTAGGTAAATCTTTAAACATACTTTCAGCAGTACTAAGTGCAGATGTTTGTATTGGCTCATATGCAATATCCCTAACAGACGTAGCTTCTCCTGTTACAGGATCAATATTAGTAACACCTAAACCAGTTCTAACTGTAAATGGTTTAAATACTTTATCATAATCTGCTTGTATATCTTCACCAGCTTTTTCAGCTTTATCTTGTAGTAATTCTAAAGCTCTATAGTCTATGCCTACATTAGCTACATTTTCTAACAAACCTCCTATATCATCTCCAAATACTTCTTTTAAGTCAATAAACTTACCAGCTTCTTCAATAACTTTTTCTGCTGCTGTTGCTGTTACTGCCCCAGCTCCTAAATTTTCTATAACTTTTGTAACAGCTTCAGTTGCTCCAGCAGCGTTAGTTATAGTTAATCCTCCTGTAACAGCATCAGTTCCTACGTCAGTAGCGGTTAATAACGGCAAGTTATCAATTCCTTGTGTTCCAGATAATAAATCATCAAACGTTACGTTGTCTACAAAACCTTGATCTACTAAAGGATTAGCACTAGGATCAAAAGTGCCTAATATACTATCATCAGGTATTGTAGTTAAAGCTCCTGTAATTGGATCAGTTACAACTTCTGACCCAACAAAAGATGATGAAGGGTCTGCTAATGATGGCTGAATTGTAGTAGTGCCTGTTACCTCTCCTGTAATAGGATCAATATTATATCTTTCTAATAAACTACCTGAATCAGTAGTAGGAATACCTAAGCTATCTACATAATCAGTAGTGTTTTCACCAAGAACATTGTTATCTACTAAAAAATCTCCAAACTCTCCTGATCTAATATAGTCAACACCATAAGTAGTACCAGCAGCTACTAAAGCACCCATAAATGCTTTTTCAGCATCTCCTGTTAAAGCATAAGTAGTAGTTCCTGCTAATGCTGCGTTACCTATAGCAAATGCTGCTATAGAGTCAGCAGCTAAACCAGATACAGTAGAACCAAATGTAGAAGCATAAGATGTGCCACCGCTTCCCATAGGCAGACCATTATTAGGCATACCAAGAGCTAAAGAAGCTCCTGTTATAGCAAGAGAAACAAATTTTTTATCAGAAGTATCTTTAAACTGTGGAAAAAATAAAGCAGTATCGTCATCAAAAAACTTAGCTTGTAAGTACGCACCACCTTCTATGTCACTATATAACTCACCAAAGGTAGCACCATTACCATAGTCTTTGTATAGCTCACCTTTAGTATTAAACATATTAAGACGCTCACCTGTTTTTTTATTGTATAATACAGATGCTTCATCTGGTAAAGTAGCTACATACTTTGTTACTTGTGATCCATCATTAGATACCATTGGTTTAACGTATTCGTTTTCAACAGTAACTGGTTCGTAAGTTATTGGTCTACTAAATCCAGTTTCAGAAAAAGGTGGAGGAGTGTATTGATAAGTTACTTCTCCTGTTTCTGGATCAGTTATTTGTTGTACTTCTTTAACATTATCTCTTACTTTTTCAGTTCTTCGTCCTATATCTAATAAACTATCAACACCAGCTATAGCAATAGCTTCTGCTTGTCTGCTAAATATATTATCTAAATCTTCTGGATTAGGATAAGAATAACCTGATAACTGAACTGTCTCATACTGTTTTTCTAACTCTTGTTTAATATTAGCTTTTCTTTTATCTAAATCAACAGAAGTTTGTTCTGCAAAACCAGTACTAGTATCTATAAAACCAGAATTTATATCGTTTTGAGTACCAGTAAACATTCCTGATGTATCTTCTGCAACCTGTACTGGCTCTTCTGCAACCTGTACTGGCTCTTCTGCAACCTGTACTGGCTCTTCTGCAACCTGTACTGGCTCTGATTGTGCTTGAGTAGTTGTAGCAACAGATTCAGCTAATGAAGTTCCTTTAGGATTACCAAAAATATCTATTTTTCCTGCTTGAAAATCTAAATAATTTTGTCTTGTTTCATCAGTTTTAGGAAGAGTAAAAAAATCTGCTACTACGTTATTAACAATAGCCATTAGTATGTTCCTCCTTCTATTGAACCACCAGACATTGTTCCTGATAGCACAACATTCGTAACAGTAGCTGTGCCTGTTATAGCAGGACTAGCTAAATCTGCTTTAGTAGCTATTGATGTTACAATATTATCAAACTCTGCACCTATTTCAGCACCTTTAATAACTTTATTAGCATCACCACTATTAAGGCTGTCCTTTGCAGCAAAGTTAGTCGTTTTTGTATAATTACTCATTATATAGTCCTTCCTAGAACCGAATAAATATCTAATTTTTGTAAAGATAAAGCATTACCATTAATACTAGCATTAACACCTACTTGTAGTACGTTACCGCTTCCTGTTAGCTGTGCTGTAATTTTATCAATAAATATTGATGCAGAATATTCAGCTATATTATATTCTGCTACTCCAAATTCTGATATAGATGCTGCTTTAGTAGTAGCATCTATTGAGTTATAGTTATTAGAATAATCAAAAGCATATTTTATACTTAAAGTTGTACTAGAAGCTCCTACAACTGTTACATTAATTTTTTTTAATATTTTTGTTAGAGACTGATTACCAAAATCAAGATAAGGAGATAGATAAGAAAATACATAAGGACTACCATCATCAGTAAAGTTTTTATACTGTGCTATTCCATTAGTTTTGCCTAACAATAATCTATTATCTTTAGTAGTTAATAAAGATAAAGGCTCTATTGAATCCCATCTAGTAACTCTATAAGACTGATCTGGCAACAAAGCTCTTACATCAAAACAAAATGTAAAACCACTATTAGGCATAGTTAATAAATAAAATGCTTCTTTTTGATAATATGCACTTTTAATTTTACTTTTATTTTCTACTGCTAATAATGATAAAAAATTATCTCTTACATTTTTAGTTAAATCTCTTAGTGGTGCTGATTTTTCTTGTATAGTTCTTCCTAAACTTCTTACACCACTGCTAGATAAAAATATTAAATCTGTACCAATATTTTGTATAGAGTCTCTAGCAACACAGCCTATTCCTATTATTGTATCAGCTAAAGCTATATTACTCATATCATCTGCATTGTTATATATAACTATATTTCTTTCACAAAATATAACTAATGCACTATTATGTTCAGCAAGGGCTACTATTTTATCACCACCTGCTATTACTTTTTCTAAATTAAGTTGCCCTGATCCGCTACCTGATAAATCTGAACCATCTAATAAAACACTAAAGTATATTGTTAAAGGATCATTAACAATATCAGCAAAAAACATTCTACCAAAAGCTGATAATGATACATTAGGTTTAAACGTATCTACAGTATATCCGCTAGGAACACTACCTACATCACCAAGTCTTTGAAAACCAAACACTCCAGAATGTGTATGTGCAGACCCCATTTTATGATATACAAGTGTAGAATGTCCTTTTTGTGTTACATATCCATGAGGACTTAAATTAACACCGCTTTGGTGCTGTGCTTGTTCAAACTGCCAATCATTGTCTGAAATAGTGTATGATATTGTAGCATCTGCTGTTGCATTATAAACAGATTGTTGTGTCATTGTTGTTTCACCAACAAACAATTTATTATTACCAGCACTTATAATACTAAAAGAATTAGTAGCACTAGTCATATCAAACTCAAACATCATTTCTGGTAATGATGATGT
>Ga0181379_1000966_pt1 | contig 13706 bp, 23 predicted proteins | sample 2SPOviralmetaG_FD_130115 | JGI IMG/M metagenome (GOLD analysis project Ga0181379, IMG submission 130115) | Marine viral communities from the oligotrophic San Pedro Time Series (SPOT) site, San Pedro Channel, CA, USA - 2 SPOT_SRF_2009-07-10 | ecosystem: Environmental > Aquatic > Marine > Strait... | reverse complement strand
TTTTTGAATACGAACAACATCGCCGTGGTTAGCAATCTCACCAAAGTAAGAGTTGTTTGTAATCGCGTTTACAACAGCCGCCTTGCGTAGAGCGATCTGTGCTTGTTTGGAGTAAATGATCGGTGAAAAGTTACCGTCAAAACCTCCGCTTGCGGAAGTAATAGCCATAGTTAATTCTCCTTTTAGATAGATATGGCGTGAGGATTAGACACTACATATCCACAATAAAAGAGGCCAACATCTTCGGGTAGTCCTTTCGGGGCCGTATCTGTTTGGGTAGTTCTTTGTGTGGCTAGTGCTTGTTAAAAGCATACACACTTTTGTGTTGTGTATATGCTATAGTTTTATTCACGGACTAAAGAATGTCAATTACTTTCTTGTAATATCGTAAATAAACTTACCTGAGCGTTGTGCTTCCATGATCTCGTCAGCACGTTTCTCATATTCTTTGATAGACATTTTCTTTACTGCAGATTCACTTAAGTAACTTGATGTGTCGTCTACTTCTGGTGGCGCTGAGCGTTTACTCTTTACAGAGCTTGCAGCGTCTTTGTCTGCAGTATTAACTTTCTTAGTAGTAATACCTTTGTCTGCTTTATACAGATCAATTACACGTGAGACAGATTTAGCATCGTCAGTGTTTTCATACAAGGCATCTTGAACCCATTTAGGTTGATCTTCTGCCCATGTATGGAATGCATCGTCTTCGCGTATCTTCATGAAGTCTGGGTGCATCTGTGTTAACTCAGCTTCAGCCTTTTCACGTTTAGCTGTAGCACGTAACTCTTCGATCTCTGCTAGACGTGCATCTAAGTTAGACGCTTTCTTATCTGCTTCTTTAGCTGCAATAGCTTCTACAATGCCAGCGATGTCAGGGTATTGTTTAGCCCAAGCTTCAATCTCTTCGTCAGACTTGGGTAGTACAAGCTCGTTCTTGGTAGCAGCTTCTAGTTGCTTTTCTAGTTTTTCGAGTTGAGCTTTATACTCTGCATCTTTTTCTTGCATGTGCTTACGGATATCACCGTAGCGTTTCTTGAAGGACTTTTCTTCTGCACTCAGTTCAGAATCATCTTCTTGTGCTTCAGTTTTGGGTTCTTCTTTTTGTTTGGTACCACTCTCTGCCTGTACTGGTTCTGGCGTAGGCTCTTCGCTATCGGGTTCAGCTTCAACAGCTTCTTCTTCTGTTTCATCTGTTTCACCACGTGCTTGCTTTTTAAGAGCTTCTAGTTCAGCCATATCTGCATCAATACGTGCTTGATTGCGTAGGTGGGGTGCTGCGTTGATAACTTCTGTTTTAATATCAACTTGTTCGGCTTGTGACATATTGTTCTCCTTTATGTTGGGGCCGCCGTAGCGGGTAAGCCATTATAGTTATTACGGATTATTTCTTTTTCTTAGAAGCTAAGCCGCCTTTCTTAAATCCACGGTAAACGCCTTTTTGTATATCTGATACTGCGCTTTCTACTTTTTCTGCTTCTTCTTGTGCTTGTTGAACAGCACCTTCTGATGCACCTCTATCTCTCATAGATTGTATTACAGATTCTGTGCCTGAGTCAGAGTAAGAAACAGATGACGCTCTAGCTGCCCGTGCCTGTGCGTCACGTTGACGTGCCGCTTCTTCTGCAGCAGCTTTTTCTTCAGCTTCACGTTTCTTACGAGCTTTGCTTTCTTGAGCGCGTTGATATTCATCTCTAGCGAACTGTTCAGGAGGGGCTATCTTATTAGCCATTTCCTCTACGGAAAGATCCAGTAAGCCTTCAGGTGCAGCAGTCGTTGGTAGAGTTACACTAGCAGGTGTAACCTCTGGTGTGTAAGTTTTTACTTTGAAACCTTCTATTATTTGTTTTAGGAAGTTTGGCTTCTCTGCTTCGTGCTGCTCTAGAAGTCCTGTAACTTTTTCACGCTCTTGTGCGGTAAGGGTTGTAGATTCTAGTCTTCGCTTTAGTTCATTACCTATTCGTCCATTCTGATCTTTCAAAGCTAACTTAATAGCTACGCCCATGATTGGGTTAATAGCTCCAAAGGCTAGTGCTGCAGCATTACCTTTAGGTGAGGCTTGATCATCGACCATAGAAGATAGTTCGTCTAAAGTAAGCTCTTCATAGTTTATAGCCTCTGGAGGTTCTATATCAGGACCATCATCGTTATCATCTGAATAAACGGGCTGTGCAGCAGGAGCTTGTGCTACTGTACCACTTGGTGTTACTGTTTCTCCAGACTCTACTACATCTGTTTCTTCTAAGAAGTAACCTTCAGGAATAGGTGTGACAGGATCACCGTTAATAAACATAACCATCAAGACGTTGCCATCTTCATTAACATATTTACGCATCTCTACACTAGATGCAGTAGCGCCTAAGCCTATACCTTCTGCTCCTAAACCTAAAGCGCCTAACGGATCGTCAGGACTTCCAGCAGTAATCATGCCACGTCTAGCAACATCACCACCTTCATCCATTTCTATTACTTCAATAACTTCTAGGTCTTCTAAATCAAATGGCAGATCGTCTTCAGGCTCTACAATCTCCATACCATTCATAGGCTCTCCACCTATACGGCCTTGGGCATCCATCTCTTCAAAGCCCATCTTAGCTTGCATACGTAGGTCTTCAAAAAACTTAACGCCGTAGTAACGAACAACGTCAGCGGGTACCACGTATTCACCTTCGCTTAATTGCGCTGGGATGTCGTCACGCACCTCTTCAGGTAGCGATCCTGGTGGTACATCATTACCAGACACAGGGTCTTTCTCTGCGCGGCTGGATTTGAATACCGCTTCCATTTCGTTTTCAACCACCATTTACAGTCTCCCTGAGTAGCTTTAGTTTACGCAGTTGTGTTACGGCACCCTGCGCCCTATAGAATATGGCTGGCTCTGTAGCCTGTTCCATTATTTTGTGTTGTAAATAGATAAGATCATCTAGATGTTCATTAAGAGCGTCTACAAAATCTTTATCATTAACCCATTGCTTGAGGTTCATTACCAGTGAATCCTTGTTCTCCTGGGACAGGCGCTGTGCCTATACCCATTTGTGATCCTCCACCTCCAGATGTATCCGCAACACTTTGTGGTCCCTGTCCCTCTGGACCTGCTACGCCTTGCTCAGGTGTAGGTGCTGGTGCTTGGAAACCTTTGAGAATCTCTGCTTGGATAGCAGCATCTGCCATAGAGTTAGTAACCTTATCTGGGTCAAGGTCCATGCTCTTAGCAATCTCACGTATAATATAATCCATTTTAGCAAAAGGTGCAAGCACTGGATTCTGTGCCACTTGTAAAAACTGCATTAGGCGCTGGGAGCGTACTTCATTAGCCATCAGGCTCTCAGTACCAGATGCGTTAATTTCTAAGTCACCACGAATAGATTCATCAAAGTCGAACTGCATGTTGAAAGCAAAGAATGCTTTACCTAGAGGACGAACCAAGTAATCATCAACGTTTTTAACAACAGTACGAATAGAACCATTAGCAGCAGACATAAGCATACTAATACCACTCGCAGTACGACCAACACCCGATACGCCCGTTTGACCATGCGCGAAAGACGGGAAGCCAGTACTTTCATCTGCTAATACTCTCGCTTTATCAAACAGTTGCATGTTTTCACCAGCAACATTAGGGAACTTGGTACCAAAGATAGCTTGACCAGGTGCCCCTCCTTGTCTCCTAAACACTTTGCCTGGATACACGGAGAGGTCTTGCCCTGGGACGAGGTTAGTCTCGTCTACTTCAATGATAAGGTTACCTGATAGTGCGGCGTTATCAATCGCCATACGCATGAAACCATTCATCAATGTCTGCGTGTCATCCATGTTTTCAGCAATACCTACACCAAAGAAGCTGTAAGGATTGTGTTCATAAGGGGTTGCATAATAAGGAATACGTGCAGGTTTGAATGGGTTTAGTACCATACGTAGTACTTCACCGTTACAAATCCACACATTTGCGTTTACTTCGTCTAAATCTTTTAGTTCTGATGGGATCTTAACACCGTGCTCTTCTAGTAGCTCAACGTCTACGAAGCCCCAGAATTCCAACACTTCCCAGCGCTCTGATGTAGGCTGAGTGTCGTCATCTTCCATTGTCATTTCCCAGTACTTCTGTACATAGTCTGGGCCTTTAGATACAGCCATATCTACTGCATCATCCATAAAGTATGGACGATTCTTTAATGCGCGTAGCTGTGTGCGTGACATCTTGTGACGCTCAACAACGTACTCTGCATCATTCATAGACTTTGCTTCTGGGTCAGGGTAGAAGTCCCAAACAGAAACATGGCTACATTCTGGTACTGTCTTAATAAGAGGATCGTACTCACCCTCTTCATTCCAGTTAGGATACTCTTTATCTACAGCGAATGGACCCTTCATGACACCTGTACCAAGTAATGCCATTTCAAAGGCCATAGAGCGTAGGTGTGTAGATGCACCACTCTCTTGTAGCTGATCGTGTATCTTCTTCTCCATCTTCTTAGCTGCTACCATAGCAGGATGGAATGTAACTGTAGTAGGCGTTGTACCCTCACCTTCAACAATTTTATCAGATACAGCTTCTAGTTTATCCTGCATACCAGCTAGACGTGCCTGTAGATCTACAAGTGTCTCGCCTGGTTCTAGTTTAGTTTCACCGCTTATAAGATAGGGTTGCGCTGGGCGTTGTTCTGTAATGGCAGCAAGCGATCCACCTGCTTTATCTGCATTAGGATCAATATTGATGTGTGCAGCTTCTGATACACCATCTGGCAGAATAGATGGATTAACAGATAGCGGGAACTTGTTGTTGCCGAATAGTACGTCTACGATCTGTCCGTATGCTGCTAGTGTTTTAGTCTTAGTGACTTTAACAAACACACGTGACTTTTCTGTGTCAGTGAACTGTACGTCTGATCCATAGAGGCCGCGATAGTTACGATAAGCTTTTAGCCATCGTGTTTCATCTGCGTAACGTGCGTCTTCTGCACGGTTATATCTATCTTTAACAAAAGTAACTACACTAGATCTTTCTGCAAAGATACTATCGTCACTGCTCTCCGCAGCTACGACTTCATCTGTCTCAAACATTTCTTCTTGTTCTGCCATACTTAGTATCCAAATGTTGTATCACTAGCCTGAAAGCCTGTGCGTTGTGTTGCTGGGTTGTAGTCCCAGATGCTGCTGCGCGGTCTTGTCATAACCCCATAACGTAAAGCATCATACAAGTGATCCTCTGCGTTAGTATCTACATCTTCTGGGTTGCGCTTATCCAGAGGGATGCTTGGTATCTGCGCAATAGTGTTTGTGCAGTTATCCATAAACACAAGGCGAGGCTTCTCAGTAAATTCATCTACCTGTAACCTCCTATGTATCTCGTTTTTACCTGCGACACGTGAGCCGCGTGAGCGATCTGATGGACGCCATCTACATCCTTTCATGATCATCTGCTCTGCTAGTGATGGCCCAGTGTCGCCACGGTTATGCCATAAAGAACTGTCGAGCACACCGTATCTCATACCACCATCGTGTTTCTCTAAGTCTAATATCATATCTGCTAAATCTGTAGCAGTAACCTTAGAACAATAGAGTTCTCTATATACAATAAGCTGTTCGTCGGGTGCGACAGCAAACCAGATAACCCCTGTGTAAGATCCGTAACCGTAGTCGCAAGCTCTAAACTTAACCCATGATTCGGGAACTTCAAAAGACTCCACGACATGCTTGGTTCTGTCAAACTCAGGGAAAGCTGCTCCGTCATTTATATCCCAATTACCCTCTAGTAGTTGCTTACGTTGATGCTCTGGTAGTGACAATAGCATCGCTTCATAGTCGCCAGATTCTGCTAGGTACGGGTTGTCAAACAATGAAGCAGGTATAAACCTACGTTTGAACAGAGGTTGACCAGCCTTACTGTGGTTCTCAGGAAACGTAATAGTATTTCCTGTTTCAATATTCGTAGCCCAAAAAGCTTTGCCTGATGGCGCTGGGTCAATGAACATCTTCTTCACCCACTGGTGTCCAGCACCGCCAGGGTTGGTTGTAGCTCGCATATACAAACCTAAGTGTTGTGCTGAGCTACGTAGACGGGATCTCATATAATCCCAAGCGTAAGGAGAAGACCATTGAGTAAGTTCGTCGAATCCAATCCAGTTAAAAGCTTGTCCTTGGTAGCGTGTGACATCGGTATCCTTGTCAAGATAAGACATCCAAAGTCGTCCACCTTTCGGGCTAGTCCACTGAGACTTTCGTTCGCTCCATTTGATTCCTGGTACGGCACGAGGGTATAACTCCTGAGACTTCTGTATGAGTTCCCTTAGTTCTTCTGTGGTGTGACGTACAAGTAGTCCAGAAAAGTTAGGGTCATTCAAACCGTGTAGCGGGTCTGCAAGCATCGCGTATGACTTACCGCCACCCGCTGCACCACCGTATAACACCTCACGTTCTGACGCACTCAAGAAATTTGTTTGAGGGCCAGGATTGGGTTTAAACACAATATCCTGAGCTATGTCTACGTCAAAGTCAGGCGATACTACTTGCGCTGGGACAGTTTCACTTGATGTTTCTACTGTCTTCTCTAATCTCTGCGTAGGCACCGACTCCTTGGGTTTCGAGCTTTTCGATTTCCTCAAGGGTTTCTTGGAGCCACTTGGCAAGCTTGCGTTTAATTGTAGCTGCTTTTCTACGTTTTTGCTCAACTTCAATTCTCTTCTTTAGGCCCATATGTGATATGTAGCGGCCTGTTTCTTTACTCAGCCATTGAGCTACCGCACGATAACTGTACTGCTTGAGGTGTCGTTTTGCAAGCTCTAACGCATCTAGCTCATGCTCAATAGGCAAGAGTAGCTTATCGTTATCAGGATCTAACTCATAGCCAAAAGGTATCTTCTGTGTTACCCTGACTATAGGATGCCATTCCTTATTGTGTTTCTTTGGGGGTAAAGGTAATTGCCAGTACCCCAAGTCTCGTTGCGGTATTATTGGTTTTCACCTTCTTTGGGTGGCAGATAGAATACACCGCCACTTGCAGTCATCTCAACTTTGTCTACCTTAGACAGCCCAGCGCGATCAAGTAGATCTTTAGCTGCTACCATCTTCTCTTTGATACCTAGTTCAGTAGGGTCATATATAGCACCAACCATAGCCATAGCAGCCTTGGGCGCACTACGAGCAAAGTAAGTACGTGTCTTATCTGCGATTTCATCTTTTAAAGATTCCACAACTGCTGTAGTGCTGGACTCAGGAGCGTAACCTGCCAGTTTCTTAGCTGCAACAACATCACCGCCAGCTTCATCGAATAGTACTTCAAGAAACTTCTGCTGCTTTTCCGTTAGATTCCTCGCCATAGATTACATCCCGTATTTGTGAGCGACCAATTCCTAGGTCACGTAGTTCACGATCAGACAACATTTGTAGTAGTTTATATTCTGCTCGTTTTTGTTGTGCTTCTTCGATAGATTTGAATACACGTTTTAGAAAGTTAAGCATCACGATCTCCTTTGTTTATGTGTGCGGAGATAGTTATACTTATAGTTAAGTCAGGTAGTAGTACCTATTATTGCATACCCGCTACCCTACAGGCACAAAGGTTTCAGTTACTGTAAGAATAGTATCAATGTGTGCTGCAGTATCTGGTGTAACCTGAAGTTTATCACCTGATTGTAGCACAAGGTCCATATCAGCAAAGGTAACGTATTCACCTGCACCTAAGTTTTTACCCTCTAGGTAGTGAGATGTATACCCTGATGTTTTCCACGTAGAGTAACTAGCATTTGTCTTATCTGATAGTGCAGAGTCTATATTGTTAGGATGTATGAACCATTCAATAGTAATATTAGTATTACCTGTAGTATTGTGAATGTGTAAATACGTAATCTCTGCAGTACAGTTATTAGGGCAAATATACACGTCTTCTGTAGTCGTGCCAGTGTTATGACCGAACAGAGATTTTGTACGTGCGGATTTACCCTGATTAAATAAAGACATTACTTGTCCTCAACATAAGTCCATGCTTCGTTAACGTCTGGCGTGTCAGGGTTATCACCCCGTAGTGTACCATCAGCGTTACGTGCACGTACTTTCTTCAGCTTAGGTTTAGCTTTCTCTACAGCTTTCTTTGTAGTCTTAGCTAGTTTAGCTAAAACACCAGACTCTTCTACTTCAATGCAGATAGCTGTAATGTTAGGATCGCTACAGTTAACGTTACCAAAGCGATCTTCACCTGCTGCTTGGTTACCATATGCATCACGTACAATGCCGTGTTCATCTACTGTGTAGCCACGTTTCTCTAGTGCATCTTTATACTTATGATAATACTTAGCCATTATTTGCCCTTTTTCATAGGACGTTCTGCTGGATTAGATGCACCACAGTAACCACCTTTATTGTAGCCGTTCTTCATCATACCACCTTTAGCCATGGCTGGTTTCTTCTTAGCCATGCCGCCATAAGCCATTTTATTCTTTTTCTTTTGACAACCTTCTTTAGCACACTTCGCTGGAGAAGGGCATCCTGCACACGGTTCAAATTTCATAGACATTCCACCTTTGTTCATATAGCCCATTTTGTTTCTTACTTGCTTTGGCAGTTTAGCCAAGCCTTTATTACTCTCAGGTACTTGTTTCATTTCCTAAACTTCCTCACCTTCTTTGCAACTTTCTTAGGTTGAGCCACATGCTGCTTACCTGCCTTAGTGCCTTTTCTTTTTGCTCTACTTGTAGCGGCGTACTCAGCATCGCTAAGAGACTTAATAGCCTTAGCAGGGAGGTAACGTTCACCAGTAGCATTAGCGCCTTGCGTAGACGGTTTACCACTTTTTGTACGCCAGTTCTGCTTTGTCCATTTCTTTAGGGACTTCTGTGGAGCTTTCACGACTTGTATCCTCCACCCTTAGCTTTGTATTGTTTGGCAAGCATCTGCGCTTTACGTGCAGACCACTGTCCAGGCTTTCCACCTTTGCCACCCGCTTTGATCTGTTCGAATAGTTTCTTGCGCATAGAGGGCTTCGTGTAGTTACCAGAAGCATTGACTGTACTCTTTTTCTTGGCTGGCATTACGCACTATTACCTTCTACTCTGTGACAGTGTGGAGTAGCATACGCACCACCCTGACGTATTGTGTTTGTAATTTGTTCTGCCTCTTTCAAGCAAGCCTCTTCACTGTAGAACGGCTCAGGCTTAGCTATAACCTTACAAGACAAAGCCACAGGATCAAAACACACTAATAATATACCTATCCACATCTTACCATTTTGCCTTATCTGCCCAATACGCAGCAGATAGTTTACCCTTGGCAATGTTCTTAGCGTGTCTAGCTTTAAATGATGCGCGTTTCTTTTTCATCTTATCAGATTCACCTGCTTTAGGTTTACCTGCAGTCTTCGCGCCCTGTTCACCAAAACGTATTGTCTTAACCGTGTCGCCCTGTTTAGCCACAACTACGTGTGATTTCTTTGGGTGGTTAGGGGTACGCTTTGGTTTGTTGAAACCAGATACACCTGCTCTAGCGAGTCTTGGATCTTTTTCTTTTGCCATCTGGTTTCTTCTTTCCTAGCTTCTCTATCATTTGTAAAGCTATTCGTTTGTTACTGGTGTAGATTAACACCTTGCCGTTGTCGTCATATAAGACATACTTACTTTTTGTTTCTATTAACCTCAAAGCATTCAACCGCTGAGTTGTTCGTAGTCATCAACACGACAGCTTTCTCTCTAGCGTCACGGCATTCACGTTCTGAATCATACCATCCTAATTGGTAATAGTCAAGTTGACCATTCATGAGTTGAAACCAAACTAGGAACCACATCTTACCACTTCTCTAAGTAAACACCTAAATAGTAAAACCCTACAGCAAGAACAGTGAACGCTATTAATATTCCAGCTAGGGTAGCAAAGAATTCCATACGTTCTTCTCTAGCTTTTTCAGCAGCAAGCTTAGCTGCCTTACGTTGCTTTCGAGCTTCTACTTGCCATTGCTGCCACCTATCCCAAGTACCTGGTGGAGCATACAAACGGCAGTAGGATTCAAGCTCAACCCTCTTAGAACGCAACATCTCTAAATGCTGGAATTCTTCCCAATCTCCCTCAGAGCTACCCGTAATGGCTGTGATAGGAGAGTTCTTCTTTTTCTGTACAGCTTCCTTTACATCTTCTTCCGCTGAAAGAAATTTACCAACTGCACTAATAAGTCCCGCAGTCTCTTTACCATTGCCCAAAGCTGTTTTAATAACTGAGTAAGCAGCATTCGCAGCCGCGATACTTTCGAGTATAGCCATGTCACTGCATACCACCCTTCATGTCTAACATACCATTGTGGTCACGAGTGATATACTTTAAGTCATTCTCTATTACAGCTACACGTTGTTGTAACTTTGTTATAGCACCTATAGTAACAACTAAACTATCTAGCTCAGTCCATAACTCATCAGTCTCGTCCCACAATTCCTCTATCTCAGCGAATGCACCATCAATGTAATCTGTGTTATCTTGCACATCACGCTTAAGATTCACGCTATCCTCTACAGCCATCTTACTAGCGAATTGCTGTACGGATTCCTCTAGACTAGCTATAGTCGCTGCTTGTTGTGATACCCACCACACACCGCCAGCTAGTTGAGCAGCCATAGCCATTACAAGAGCTATAGGTAGCTTTAGGTTTTCCATAGTGTCTCCTAATCAATGCCATCACGCTTCCTGTCTGGATCTAAGACATCCTTACGCTCAAGCATCCCCTCTAAGTACATAGCCCTCTCTACGTGATCTAAAGTATACCTAACTCCAGTGTCAGCCTCTATAGCAGCACGAACATAGAATACATCACTTTTGGGGATATGAATACGTCTTAATTTACGTGAGTCTCTATTGACTATTGCCTCATAGAATTCTTCAATAACTCTATCAGATGCATATAGTTGTATTTGTTTATTACGCATTGTCAACACTTTTATAGGAAAAAGTGGTACGTGTCGCAAACTACGTGGTTGGAGGGGAGACATGAGGAAGGGTGACACACATATTTCGTGACACGTACCATAGTGTAACACTTATTGTTTGTTACTTTGTTAGTGTGTTACTAGGTGAAAGTTTACAACACAAAGAATATGTTGTCAACAGTACTGTTACACTTTAGTGTTATAACTCTACCTATGTCCACTTACCTATATGCAACACTCTTTATCTAAGTTTAACTATATTTTATTTATTACTTTACTATGTAATTACTCTAGAGTGTTACTGTATTGCTCCTGCTCCGCAGTTATACTCAGGAAAACACCCCAGTCAACCCCCTATTTAGTATAATGAAACATATTGTAACATAATGTGATGTATATACACTGGTGTACACTTATAGGTTGTCCCTTCAAAATTCACTTCTGTGTGCTTGTACATATATACGTACCCAGTACCCCACCGTGGCCCTCGCCTGCCCCCTCCCTTTAGTGCCTCTTTGTGGTTTTTCGTGGGGTTTAACTTAGTAAGTTACTGTAATTGTTACACTTTTATACTGATATAGCGTCAATTCATCCGTAAAAGGTGTAATATTTATGTCACATTCTCAGAGTGCATCGCTAAACGAGAAACGGATGCACATTGACTCAAAAAGCATAACCCCCTAGTCGCGCGTGTTTTCATATACCCACTAAAGCGATAACAGAACAAAGCAGGAACACCAAAGCAGCACGAGAACGAATTACCAACATAGCAGAACAAAACGTAAAACTTCATCCTGCGTTGAATTTGTTTTCGTTTAAAATCAATGAGTTATAAAATAGTTGAAAAAACCTATTTACAAACCGAAATATCTTGGCGCATAGTTGTTACATCGAAAGCGACAAGAAACGCAGCGAGTAGGCAAAAGCCCTTGATCCAAAGCGTCTCAGAGTCCTAAGCGATCTGCACTCTTGAAAGGGACTGCATCACACGACTAAACAAACTAACTAAACGTTAACCTTTTTTTGATTGGAGGCGCGACACAACATAGACAAGATCATAGGTGCGATTGTACCGAACGTTATTTGAAATAGCAGCCCTGGCTGACTGGGAAAGGTGTACCTTGACTGGACGACTGTTTGCTGCCCTTAGATGTTCTACGGAATGGTGCATCTGACAATACGCTAAAACATTCCCTTGGTGGTTACGACTACCTTGCACCGATAGGCGGCAAACCTTGGAAACGTGGCATCATATAGATGCAGTCTTTCCGTGGCGCGTCCATGGCTGAAAGGGTGGCGTGTGGCAAATGAGACTTAGCGCAAGCGAAAGTGCAAAGCACGATTAAACAGAATATCTTTTGGTGGGGCATTTGATTGCCCCTACTTTATGGATACTTTGAAATGCAAAGGATATAACATGCCTAAAAACTACACACTAAACGTTTTACTAGATGCGGGTGCATATGTTCTTGATGTGAACGTTGACCCTAACACGTGTTTTGACGACAGGTTCAAGGCATGGTGCAATGATGAAAAAGAGATACTCGTTATCGACGGGTGGAATGTAGCAGTGATTGAAGTGACAGAATGAAAATGTATATCTTATCCGATGGGTGGCCTGCGTATCTACACGCTGATGGTACGCTAACTGACACGCCCAACAAAACAGGCAGTGACTTGGGGTGGAATTGCCTTGATGAAATTATCAAATGGGATGATGGTATCAGAGAAGCGACACTCGCAGAACGCAAACACTATGCACGAGTACGCTACCAACACAAACAGATGCTAGAGCATTACGGAATTAGCGCTTGACACTAACTGCGATATCGTGGTTAGCTTAGGTTAATGGAGGATATGACATGACACAATATGTACGAAACATTCTAAAAGTATATCGCAGAGCGACACTCGACGACTACGCTGATGGTGTGGAGTGGTATCGACGTGCGCTTGTCCAGTGCGAGGAGATAGGTGACGAATACTCTATGCGCATCAGCACTGTGATCGGTGTGATGGCTGCGCTATCGCCTAACAACAAGTGGGATATCAATGTGCGCAATACGTGGGAGATGATCGACGCATGGTGCAATCAACGTGACATTGACTCGTTCAAAGTCTCGACCTATGGCGCAAACAAACGCAAGGCATGGTCAATACTCGAAGAGCAACTACATACCGACGACGACATATTGACCCGACTCAATGGGCAAAAGACACGCTCATTCTACTCTAATATTCGTGGCTTGGATGAAGTCACCATTGACGGACATGCCCTCAACATTGCACGGGGGGTACGCTTTAACCTGACCGACGACAGAACAAACATAGGCAAGCGACTATATCGTGAACTGCAACAAGCCTATGTCCGTGCCGCCAAACGTGTAGGTATTGAGCCGCACAACTTACAAGCAATCACTTGGACAACATGGAGAAGAGAACATGGAATCCGTTAACATCGAAACACGGACAGCGTGGCAATGTCACGACGAATACTTTGAGTACTACGCCTTTGAATGTCCTGACCAATGGTTGGAACTATCCAAAGAGTACTTCACACAAGAACACGGCGCAGATGAATGTGCCAAGATTGACTGGACATGGATAAAGTCACAGCTAAAAACCACGCTCGACTTTTACTTACAACAAGAGGGTGAAGAGATACCACCCGCTGACCCATACTACCGAGCATTCTATGGATATGATGAAGAGGAGACAACATCATGAACATGAACAAATACTATTCACAACTAATAGGCGGCACTATCGTAGGCTTCAAGTGGTACAAGGATGAATATCTATTGGAACCTA
>Ga0181379_1000965_pt1 | contig 13709 bp, 14 predicted proteins | sample 2SPOviralmetaG_FD_130115 | JGI IMG/M metagenome (GOLD analysis project Ga0181379, IMG submission 130115) | Marine viral communities from the oligotrophic San Pedro Time Series (SPOT) site, San Pedro Channel, CA, USA - 2 SPOT_SRF_2009-07-10 | ecosystem: Environmental > Aquatic > Marine > Strait... | reverse complement strand
TCTTTACCACCTATACCTGGCATTGAAATGTGTGGATTATACTTTCCTTCTTCAACTGATTCGTTCTTACCTTTACCAATGTCTATCTCTTTCTTAGGAGCAACCTTAACTACCTTTCTTCCTGTAGCTGGATCTGTAGCAATAATAGTTTTTCTATCCATTCTTCTTTCTATTGCTTCATTTTTTTGCTTGCTCTTTAATGCGTAAGCGTGGTCAGCTGCTCTTTGTGTATGATTATAGAATCCTTCATGGTCCTTATCATTATATGCTTTCTCAGCTTTCTTAATATGTTTTTGAACTTTTGGATCTTTGTGATCAGCATGGTCGTTCCATGTATCAGCCATACGTTGCATAGAGTCACTTGACTCTTTCTTCATAGAAGGTTTAGGCTTTTCGTACTTAACTTTAATTTGTGAGTCTTTCAAGTCATCAATGTGAGAATCATGTACTATGTGTCCTGGTTTGATTCCACCATGCTGCTTCATCTTATCACCGACTTTAGTAACCTTATAATTGTTACCAACTCCGCCTTTGTTATGAGGCTTGAGTGTTACGCTCATGCTCATTTCGTCTATGTGTTGTTTAAACTTTTTCATATGTATACCTATTTAGTCTTTGTACTGACCAGCAGTTGCTTTAGACTTTTGTCTCTGTCCTTGTTTTTGAACCTCAGCTTTGTTGGCAGGGTATATTGGATCATGCTTGCCATCTACACCATACTGAGCGGGTCTTCTTGCTATTTGTTTCTTAATTACAGCCATCTTACCTTTGTCAGATTCTATATCTTTTCCAGGAATAGATTTATAAGTCTTTAATGCAGGTCCTTGTTTTTGTCTTCCTAGGTAAGCACTTGTGTGTGGGTTATCAGATTTATCTCTATATCTAGCTTGTGTCACTTGAGCAGCAGTTGCTTCTCCATAAACATTTTTCATAGCTTCTAATACTGGATTATAACTCTCATCTTGTATTAACTTATCTAATTCTTTCTTTTGCTTTCCATGAGCTTTCATAGAACCTTTTAAACCTTTAGATAGCTTTTTAAGTCCTTCAGCATCTTTAGAGTTAACTGCTTCATTAGTTTTCTTGCCATACATTTTCTTCTGAAGTTTGATAGCAGCTCTCTGCATTCCTTGACCTCTATTGTATGCTTTCATATCTTCCTTCTCTCCTGCATCTAAGTCATCTGGTGCAGATGAACCTAATTTATATCCACCTCTTGATGCTAGGTTTACTGCTGAGTTCTTCTTAACAGGATTAGCTGACTTCTGAATGTAGTTAGATAATGTTTTGCCTGATAGTTCATTAACAGTCTCAACGTCCTCTCCTACATGAGATTGGAATGATTTGTGACTATCATGAGATTTATACATTGATAACTTATCACCTGGTTTAGCACTGTCATGTTTCTTTAACCATTTTTTAGCATGGTCAGGATTTACGCTTTTAGTTGTACCATCTTTAAACTTAACTGCTGATGGTTTGCCATCTTTAGTATCAACAACACCTCTTAACTGAGATACGATGTGAGGTAAATCACTTTGACCTCTACCTCTTTTTGGTTCTGGCTTAGATGGCTTGGAGTCTAAATGTGAATCGTCTGATGTTTTATATCCAGCTGAATCTCTTCTAGCAGCTTTTGCACCTGGATCTGATGGTTTAGATAATGCTGACTTAGCTGCTTTTTTAGCTTGATGCATTCTGAAGATCTTTCCTGCTGCAACTTTTCTCTCTGCATCTGACATTGCTTCTAGTGTGGTAACATACTTCTCATTGAGATGATCTAACAGATCATTCATGTCATAAGAATTTCTCATTGTTCCTTTGTATACAGTTCTAAGTTTACCTATACCTTGTTTGCCACCAGTAGTTTTACCTCTCATTCTAGCTGCTGCTTTCTTAACTGCATTCTTTTTAGCCATTCTAGATTTCTCTTCTGGAGATAATTTTCTATATGCTCTACCTTGAGATGTTGTGTCCCATCTTCCTGCTTCATCTAGCTCAGCTTCTTCTTTCATTTGGTCTTCTGCAGAGCCATAAGTTTCACATGGATCTTTATCACATCCACAGTTCTTAACTTTCATCTCTTTAGCTTCTGCTACTTTACCTAAACCAGCATCCTTTTCAAAGTTAGGTTTAGTTAGCTCTCCACCTTGATGAGGTACACCATCTAAAGCTAAACTAGACTTATGTTGATGTTGTATTGGATCATGTTCTAATCCAGGAGTCTGTCCTGGAGTATCTTTGGCATAAGTATCTCTGGCTTTGTCGGTACCATATTCTAACGCTTCACCAGCCATTACTTGTCGTATTTGTTGTTCTAATGTTCTTTTCATATTAGCAATTCCATCTTTTCCTTGCTGCCTTTCCTCTCTCTCCTGTCCAACTTCTAGATCTAGCACAAAAAGACTTTCGTCTTCCTGCTGCTTTACTTCCAGCTTTTAGTTTGGAAGGTGGAGTAGTTACGGCAGTTTGTAATTTACTTCCAGGGTTTCTTCTTCTATAAGCGTTTACACCTTTTTTTGTCATTCCAGCACCAGAATCTTTAGATCTTTTATGACCTGATGAAACTGACATTCCTGACATATCTTCAGGTATATTTATAAGTCCAAAGGACTCATTAATCTTTAACATCCTACGTCCACCATAGTGTAATAATTCTTCTACAGCTTGTAATTCTTTTTTGTTTTTCTGGACATGTTGTCTTACTTTAACAAACGTCTGACCATCTTTGGTTACTATGTCTGTCAAGTCTACTAACAAGTCATACATCTTCTGTCTTAACTTTGGATCCTTTAATGCATCTGGACCTCTTTTCATCATCCTTTGCATTAGGTTTAGTTCACCTTTCTTGGCAAGACCCATTCTAAACAATTGATTCATTTTATTTGGATCACCTAACTCTGTTAATGTGAGACCATTTGAACCAAATGTTTCATTTCTTATACCATATGCTTTAGCCATTTTTCTTTTTATATCGTCTCTAGCTTTTTGTTTATACATTGCATTAGCTTTTTCTTTTTCTTTTGGTGTAAGTTGTGCACCTCTTCTCTTAGAGAAATTAGCATATGTTCCTTCATTTTTATCATTTTTAGCTATTGATTTTCTTGCACTATCTAACATTCTCTTTTGATGAGCTGCTAATGTAGATGTAGTCTTTCTATCTTGTTTCTGTTTTAATGTCTCAGGATACTCTACAGACTCTGATCTCCACGTACCTCCAGCTGCCTTGTACTGTTTTGCTGCCCATCCATTGGCATATGCACTTGGATAAACATCAAATTTAGATTTAGCTGCTGATTTCTTAGCTGCCCAAAGTTTAGGATTGTTAGGTACAGATTTCTCTATTATTGTCTCCTCTTTGTGCATATTTAACTTCCAATGTGCTAATTGTTTTTTTCCTTTACTACTATTTGGATTACTTCTTATAGCTTTTAATTCTGATTTGGTAGCATCTTTCGATATACCATGACTGCTGTAAGGCTTACTAGCCTTTCCTGAAGGTTGCACTGATTCATTAGCTTTACCTACTCTTCTCTTTTTCTTCTTGTGCCAGTGTCCTCTTTTTTTCTGTGGACTAATGTAATCTGTAGACTTGTCTCTACTATGAGTGTATCTTATTTTAGGAGTCTCTACATTTCCTTTCATTGTAGCTTTATTTCTATTTCTGTTCAACTGTTTCTTTACAGCTTTTGATGTTATTTCTCTTTCTGGAACACCTTGAGTTCCAGCTCTAGGCATATATGCTGCACCCATACCTTCCGGGACACAATTAGGAACTACTTTATTACCTTTCTTCTTCATTCCTGCTTTCTTATACCCATCCCAACATCCATCGGATTCTTCTACTTCAACATTGCCAAACTTTTTGATCTGATTAGATTTATTCTTTTCTAATTTTCTTGCTTTTGATAGAATCTTTCTAAGAGTCTTACCTTGTCTCTTTCTAAATCTTTCCCAGCCTTCGTTACCACCTTCAGAAAACATCAATATCTCCTAATTGTAGACCCTTTTTTGGATCAAATGGTTTTCTACCTTTCATCATATCCTTTTCTTTAGGAGTGATAAACTTTTCAAACTTTTCATTTACTTTGTCTGTCTTGACCATTACAGGCTTTCCACCCTTACCAGCTCTGTCTGCAACTGGATCAGCAGCTCGCTTTCGTCGTGCTGCTGATGCCCTGTCTTTCTTACTCATGCTGTGAGCTTTTGATCTGGGCATACACTTTGGTTTACCTTCACCTTCTTCTCTAGCACAGTCACCTTTTATTTTGCCGTCAGTACCTACTCTAATCCAATCGCCTTTCTTACCTTTTCCAAACCAGTCTTTTAAACTTTCTTGAACGTCTTCTTGAGCCATTTTATTAGCTGTAGCATACATTACAGACTTAGCATCTTTACCATATTTCTTTTTAAAGTAAGATGCTTTCTTTTTCATTCCTTTAACAATGTCTTCTGCTTTGTTTTTTTGAGCATCAGACATTTCTGCTAAAAGTCTATTCACTGCTGCAAAACCACCTTGCTGTGCTGTCTGCATTCCATGAGGATTGTGATATCCTTCTACAAACTCAATAAAAAGAGTGTCTAATTCAACTCCAGCGATCTGAGCTTTTTGATCTAATGCTGCTAATGCGTCTACCATGACATCAACTGCCTCTGAAACGTCTCTAGCTTCTCTTCTTATTTCTGCTTGTTTGGTTCTAGCCATTTGAGCTTTGAGCTTTTCTTTCTCAATAGCTTGTCTTTTATCGTCTTGCTCGTCTTCGTTTTTGTGTTTAGCGGCTAGCTGTTTGATTTTCGGGTTACTAGGGGCACTTCCTTCTTGCTCAGAGTAAGTGATAAATTCTTTTCGTTCCCCTGTATCTCTATTACTGGTCTCCCCACCATCACGAATTTCGGTGATGTAATTGTTGAAATCTGTATTGAGTTGTTCTTTTTTGAGTCTTGCATTTCTTAACCTAACTAATTCAGATTGTTTTACTTTAGGTAACAATCTCATTGCTAATTTATTTATGAACATTGCTTTCTTTTCCACTCTTTTATCTATCTGTATTTTTTGAGATGGAGATAGTAAAGAGTAATTTGCACCTTGCTTACCGGCTATTCTTTTTCTAATAAAGTTTCTAGCTTGTCTTCTTGCTCTTCTCTGAAGCATGTCCCTTGTTGCCATACGTTTTCTTTTTATCTTTCTCATACGTGCAATCTTAAACCTAAGACGTCTCATCTTAAGTCCTGCCTTTCTTCTTTGCATTAATGTCATTACTCTTTCATTAATGTAATCTTCATACAAAGCATCTTCATGTATAAGTTCTTGGGCAACTTGTTCTGTCAAAGCTAGTTCAATATCATAATTTTCCCACTCTTCTCTCATCTTATCATACATTGACTGACCGTCTTTATGTAATGACTTAGGTAAGTTCTTAGAGAATGATTTGTAATCACCTGCTTTAGCATATTCTCTTTGTTTGGTTCCACTTGATCCAGTTACACCTTTAGCTTTTGGATCTCTTGCACCAGCACTGTGTACTGTAATAGATTTAAAGTTGTAATGGTCTTTATGTCCATTATACTTTGTTAATGTTTTGTGGAATTCGTCTTTTCTATCATCTCCAGTAACAACGTGTAAATGCTTTACACCTTTACCATGCATCTTCTTAGCATATGATAGAAAGTTTGGATGTTCTTTACTGGATCCTTTGACCTTTACATTAGGATTCATCTTAGAGACATATCCTGATTTTGTTTTTTGATCTAGAGGATTCTTTTTCTTGTCGTGTGAGTGTGAGACAACAACGTGAGCATGTTTAGCTTTATTCTTTTTAGCTACATCTGCAACTTTGTCTACGACTGCTTGGTGACCAGCATGAGGAGGATTCATTCTTCCAAAAGTAAATACTCCATGTGCTTCATGCAACACAGATTCACTGTTGTGAACTCCTATAATTTTTGGTCTGACGTCGATAATGTCATTAAGTTTCTTGGATGGTTTATCCAACTTAAGTTTATCTTTTTTTGCTTTTCGAAGAGGAAGTGGAGTTTTCACCATAGGTGTCCCTGTATCCATTCCGCTTTGTTTACCAGCTCCATAAGCTACTGGTTGATCATTAATTGGCATTAGTGTTTCCCTTAGGCTTAACTGTTAGTTTAATATCACTCTTTCGAGGCTCTATTGATATCGCCACGTTTATTTATAATAACTTTTACTTTCTAAAATCTGATTGCCACCCTTTTATTACGTCATCTGAGAAGTTTGCATAAGAAAACTCGAGACGATCGACTAATTTAACAGAGTTTTTACCTAAACTATCTGTTGCGACATATCCTTCTTGTCCGGTTACTTTCCATCCATCATTAGTTTTTAGAAAGGTCTTTATGAAACCTGAGCTACTTAACTTTTTAATTATAATGTTCTTTACTTGTTGTAGTCCATAATACAAATGAAATACTGATACTAGCTCATGGCTTGGTATTGAACTCAATGGCATTATAACTGCACCCATTGCATCCATCTGTCTTTGTTTACCAGCTGGTGTTTTTAACTTATCAATCTTAACTTTAAACTTTTCTTGTATAAACAATCCTAGACCTTGTGCTGCTTCTTCAGGTGTAGGAGTTTTGTTAGCTCTTATAAATGCATTTGTATATGTTGTACAGAAAGCTGCAATAATTGGATCGTTAAGTATATCCATAGTAGATTTCTTTACCATTCTAAAATGTGTACCAAGTTCACGTAGTCCTCTATCAATCTTTCTAGTCTCTGTTTTAGTCATACTAGCTGAACCTTGCATATCTTTATAGTCAGCATCTATCTGCCAAACTCCTTCAGGTGCTCTAGGAAGTTTTACTCCTGCTGTTGCTGATAGATTTTCAATAGATGAACCAGAATAAGAAGTATGAAATACAATACCCATTTTCATCTTTTTAATCTTCTTTGCTAAATCACTATCAGCTGGAATAGAATATGCAATTGTGTTAGGATGAAATGTTATATATTCTACACCATCCACTCTTGTATTTTTTAAATCGCTTTGATCAAATAAAAAATCACCTTGAAGAATTTTATCAAATTTTACATCTTTATACATGTTGAATGCCAATAAAAACTTTTTCTTTAACTCACTACTTAAGTCTGTTGTATCATTAATTTGTTTTTCATTTACATAAAATAATGGAGTCTTATTAAATAAACTTTTCTTGGCTACAAAGAATTTTCCTGACACAGGATGAGGTCCCATCCATATAGCTGGTGCACCGTCCCACTTAACACTTGTATTAACTGCTCTACTAGTTCTTCCTTGAAGTAAGTCTCTAAATGATCTCAAGAAATCAATAGAGTCTCTTGTGCCATCAATACCACCTAAGAAGACATTATCTTCTAAGTGATTTAAGTGAGTATTTTTAGTTGCTTTTTCCATTATTATTTCTTAAAACATTTAAAAAAGTTTATTAATATTCTACCAGCTGTAATTTTTACAGAACCTGGCTCTTTAACTGATTCATGTACAAAATTATCTTTTGATATCTTTAAAAATTCTACTTGTTTTATATTACCTGTATCTGGTACATTACACATAAAACTACCAAATCCTGGTTTCTGACCTACGGCTTCTAACACTAAGTACCCTAAAAGTCTCATAGCTATTAATTCTCCTCCTGGTCTATTTTGTCCTGATTTCTCTCTCTTACAAGGTTCTAGCATTTTATCTTCAGAAGCATACTCATCAAATTTGTTCATGTTCTCTACCATTTTTTTAAATACTTTATACCGTTGTAAATAGTTTTTACTAATAACTGATCTAAGTTCACAAAAGTTTTCAGCAGCTTGCTCTAATTTTTTATAATCAATATTTTGTAATCCTGTTGTATCTCTATTAATTAAAGTTTCACCAACTAAGTTATCTGCTGCAGATAATAAATTAGTCATGTTAATAAATGTCGTAAATCGTCCATATCTTGTTAAAGTTTCTTGTGTTTTTTCAAAAGCTCCTGGAGCAAAAGATTTTACTTCTACAAATGTTCCTGGATTGTTGTCTGGCGTTGCATTAATTTCTTTATTAGATACTTTAGGGAATTTTAAATCAGGAGCTGATGAGGCAGCTCTTGCATTTACTACGCAATACCCATTACTATTACTTTTAGTAAAATTTTTGTATCTTGAAGGACCACAGTTAAATAACCAATACAAACTACATTCTCCATTACCTGTAGTTGATGATCTTTTAAATTTATACATCCTGTTAAAATCTTCTCGATCTGCTTCTGCTATATCAAGTGTAGTGCTTTTATCAGGTAATATATAATCTTTAGATGCCATAGGAATAGCGCCTGAATATTCCTTAGAAATCAACTCGTAAAATGAACTATTTGTATCGCCTTTATTTCCTGACATATACCTATTTATAGAAGATGTGATTATTAATAACCACTGTCTCGTTCAATGAGTCTGCCCAATATGGATGTACCGTATCATTATGGTAATGAGTGGCTCCTTCTGTTATATCACCGTACATCCCTTGTACGACGTTCCTAGCTACGTTTAATGAGTATAACCATGTAGCACTATCTTCCGGCCAATCAGACCTTCCATCACAATACCAACTAAACTGACATTTGTTTATAACTGGCACTGTCTCACCCTTCCAGTTAACTCTTAACTTAGCTTGATATATTACACCACATGCTGATCCTGGATAGTTAGGATGCTCCATTCTATTCTGTACTACTTGAGCTACAGCAATCTTACCTGCAAGAGGTTGATTGCCTGCTTCAAAGTAAATATTCTGAGCCATACAATAGATTTCATTATTAGCATCAGATGCATGTACTTGAGTACTTATTGAGAATCCTAATAGCATTCCCAAGAAGACATATACCATCTTCTCGTAAAAGTTCATAGACCTAAGATACGTCTTACGTTCTTAGGATCCAAATCTCCACCCTCAATAAGATGATCTCTAATCATCTCAAAGTAAAATGCTTCGTCTTCTAATCCATAATGAAAAAGGTTTGACTTACACTCACTAAAGAACTCAATAAGTTTCTTACTCTTATTCATCTCCATTCGATCTGCTCGATCAAACGTCATATCGTTCTTTGTATTTCTATGCATTACGTCTCTCCTGTAAATCTTTCTCTCTCATTGATACTTCACATACAAATATAATCTTGTCAGCAAGATTACGTTCTGCTGCAAGATCACCTAACACAGCAAGCTGTGGTCCATCTAGTCTTGAAATAGATTCTACTATCTTAAGAATTTGTGCTTGTTTTCTGTCGTTCATTGGTTTCTGACGTGCCTCATATTGCTTATACTCTAACGTGTCTTTAAATTTCATAATTATCTCCTAGTGAAGAGGTCTAGCAATACCATTGATACATGATGCTACTAGTTCCCAGTTACCATCCATGATAGCAACACCACTACGATGCTCTAAGCTATCAGCCATAAGAGCCCATGATGCACTCTCATCAGACTTATCCATAAAGAGTTGACACTCCTTACTATTCATTACTAACAACTGTTCGAAATCACTATCGACAGCTTTTACTACGATACAGTTAGGAAGCTCTTGCTTCTCATCACTGTATTTGAAATGTTTACATTCGTTTTTCATAACTATATTATCCTCTATTTCGATTATTAAGTCAACTCTCTATATCCAGCAGCTTTACCATAGAAACCTAGAGCTTCTAATTCTAAAACTATGCTGTTAAATGCAGCTCCTGTGCTGTCTTGTGGATAGATACCAACTGTCATTGGATCATTAATGAATAGTTGACAGTTATCCCATACAGGATTAGCTTCAATATACTCGTTTACAATTTGCTTTCCTTTTTCAAAAAGATCTTCGTCTCTAGTTCTTAGTTCAAAATCTACAATTTCTAAACCTTCTGAAGTTAAAGTTGGCTCTGGTTGGTTTCCTAATATTCTCACTTCTAACATAATTTATCTCCTTACTTTATCAAATTATACATCTATTATACTAATTATTCGATTTGAAGTCAACAGTTTATATTAAAAAAAACAAAAAAAAAAGACCCGTAAGGGTCTTTAATTCAACTGGCTGGCCTCGGACTTATATCGTACTCGTTAATCTCAGAGCTCCAGGTAGGGTTGGCCGAAGCGTCCTACTATCTCTTGCTAAGAGAATGGATCCTGAACCGCTAAGTTCTTGTGTCGTTATCAAGTGCAAACCTAATAACCTATCCCTTTCCGACTGCAGGGTTTCTCTCCCGTTGTAGCATCTAGCGTTTCTTCAAACTCGAGCTCGCCTCAGTCTATATTGATTCGTTATTAACTACCCGCCATATTATCTCTTTCCAGAGCGGCCTTCCTCAAGCTGCCGTACGGGGTCTTCACCTATCTTCTTACATCTGAGCGATTGATAAAGTCGCCATCTCGTGTAAACCCTCTCCGCTAGTTAGGTAATTGCATTTTACCTTTTCTCTTCTAGTCGGGGGTGTCTCCCTCAATATGATACTATTATACTAAATAGTATCTTTGAAGTCAACAGTTAGATACAATCTTTTTCAAAATTATTTTGCTTTATTTGTTTATCAAGATGTAATGCTAACTCTTCAGATAACATTTTATTTACTTTTTTAGTTTGATCTCTTTCTTCTACTAAGTCCTTAACCCTAAGCTGTAACGCATGTATCTCTTTTTGCATCTCAACTATAGTCATCTCGTATTGTCTCATTTAAAGTCCTCAAATAAGTTTTTAGTTCTTGGTTTATCTTGTCCACTTCCTCTATCGAAGAGTGGAGTGTCATCTACTAATCCTTGCTGTGCAGCTTGTTCAACATCAAAGAGTCTCATCTTTGACTTATCAACTCCTACAACAAATCTCCTATGGAAACCAGGATCAGCATATCTGTTCTTCAGCTGCTTAACTTGATACTGGTTTAAAGTATCTAGTTCTTCTGTCTGACTGAGTGCCACCATGAAGTCAGCTGTTGCTGGTAGACCGAAACTTTCCGACGTATCTTCCAGACCAATATCAGAGCTCGAGAACCCAGATCTGTTTGTTTGTGTTGCAGAGATGATTGGCACGTTGAATTCCACAGCCAGTCCTCGTAGTTCTTCTGCAATCGCTTTGACAATGGCATATGATCCGGCATTAGCTCCTCCTTTCACTCTATATGAAGCACATATGTTAAGATAATCAATATACATAACATCGCACTTAAAGTTCTTTTTAGTTCTTAATTCTTGTAATAGGTGTCTTAGATGGTTAGCGTTAGCACTTGCAGTAGGATATTCTTTAACAATAAGTTTACCTGTGCATCTCTTTTGTAGACGTTCCATCTTTTTATCGTATGCACTCTTAGGAAGTACCGTAAGTTCTTCCATAGTGACATCTAGTAGGTTAGCATCAATCCTTTCAGCAATCCTTTCTTCTGCCATCTCCATTGTTACATACAATACGTTCTTACCTTCTAACATATTAGATGCAGCACAATGACACATAAACAATGACTTACCTACTCCTGTACCAGCCATAATAATGTTAAGAGTTTTATTTGGTAGACCACCCTTTGTGATCTTATTCATAAACTCTAAATCAAATGGCACTCTTTGTTCTACTGTATGATAGAACTCATATCTAGTATCAGCATCATCAATAAAGTCATGACCAATACTATTATCAAAGCTAACTTGTAGTGCTTCAGTAAGCAATCCAGGCAACTGACCTTTACTTTCTGGACTCTTCTCAATAATATCAATACCAGACATTATAGCATTGTAGATAGCTTTATCTTGACAGAATGTTTCTGTTTGATCTAATAACCAATCATCTACATTTGCTTCTTGGAATGATGTTACAATCTCTACAGCAGACATTATTGTCTTCTCATCAAATCCACTTACTTGTTGTAGGTCTATAGATAGAGCTTCTTTTCTTGGCAAGGCATTATACTTCTCAAAGTAATCTTCTACTATCTTGAATATTAGTTTTTGATCTAATTGCTGAAAGTAGTCTTGCTTAAGGAACGGTAACACCTGACGTGTATATTCTTCATCCTGTGTAAGTGCTTGTAGTATTTGGTTTTCAATCATGATATTTTTGGTAGTCCAAGTTAAATGATATAGCTATTCTTCTCGTATCTGATGGTCCTTGTACTGGCACTCTATGATCAATCCAAGAGGGCCATACCAACATATCACCTGGATTAGGCTGGTAATTAAATGCTGGTAATGTTATATTATCATGCATTATATGACTTTTCCATGGTGACTCTAAAATTATACTTGAACTCTTATTTGATATTGATGGGTAGTATGTTCCTGCTATTAGAGAATTAGGATGATTATGGCTTCCATGTTGGTCACCCTCATCATAGACACTGCACCAATAAAATAAAAAAGGAGGCTCTCTGAATGCATTTCTCTTAGTTCTTTCTACAAATTCATTGCCAGCTTCAATCATTGATGCCTCAAGCTCTTTTCTTCCTGGTAATCCTTGTTGCCAACGAGCATTCAACTCTAGGTCATGATACGTTGTATATCTATCCCAAGTTTCTCTATGCTGCAATGTATAATCAGTTATTGCTTGATTATCTAACTCAGTTACTATTCGAAGCACATCAACGCTAAAGAGGCCAATTTGTTTGACATCTTTTAACATTAAACAATTTCTTCTAAAATACCAAGTGCTTCTGCTACTATAAACAATAAACCAGCTACAACTAAGTTACCAATAACTAGATAGAAACCTGCTCCAAATCTAAGCAGACTCTTCAGTATTGATATTCTCAGGTGCCATTTCGGATCCGGTACCATAACTATATCTCTCCTTTGCAAATACATCTAGTTTAGCCATTACATCTTCTGTGAAGTATTGTTCTGGATCTGCTAGAATCTGTTTAGCGTATACAGATTTGTCATTTGCTACAATTCTGCTGCCTTTTTTCTCAAATAAGCCAGCATCAATAGCTAACTCAATCATACCATAATATTTGTCAAGTCCTTTATCATATGTCAGCAGCACTTCTGCTTTCTGATTCTCTTTAGACAGTCTTGACTTGAATGTTGTACACTTAATAATATTTCCTACAATCTCTTTAGTAGTGTTATCTCTTTCTTTTTTCTTACCTAAGAACACTACAGTAGATGCTGCATACTTTAGACCTGATCCACCACCCATCTCTTTCATAGGTATATAACTTCCTATCACCTCGTATACGTGATTAGTAACTAACATTGGAATACCTGCTCTGGCTAGCTTTAAAGTTAGTACTCTAAACGCTGCTTTGATTACTTGAGCTTTAGTCATATCTCTAGTTTCTTTACCTTCACTAATGTCTTCTAACTCTTTAGTAGTAGAAAGTAGTCCTAATGAATCTAATACAAACATAAAAGGAGGTCTCTTATCCTTAGGTGTCGTCTCATATAGTTCTATAGCTTTTAATGCTTTTGTTCTAAACTCTTGAATAGTTTGTGGCTCTGATATCATTACTCGATTAGTGTCGATACCTCTACTCTCCATCATATCTTTAGTAACAGCTGCCTCAGTATCAAAGTACATTACACCTGCATCTGGATTGTCATCTAGGAATGCTTTGAGACATCCCATTACAAAGAACGTCTTGCCTGTTGCTGACTCACCAGCAAATGCTGTTATCTTGTTGTTAGGAATACCACCGTGGATAGATCCACTTAGTAATGCGTTTAGTAGATATGATCCAGTATCAATAGTTCCACTAAACTC
>Ga0181379_1000962_pt1 | contig 13725 bp, 14 predicted proteins | sample 2SPOviralmetaG_FD_130115 | JGI IMG/M metagenome (GOLD analysis project Ga0181379, IMG submission 130115) | Marine viral communities from the oligotrophic San Pedro Time Series (SPOT) site, San Pedro Channel, CA, USA - 2 SPOT_SRF_2009-07-10 | ecosystem: Environmental > Aquatic > Marine > Strait... | reverse complement strand
AGATATATATATATATATATATATATATATATACAACAGTTATATCGGACGTAAGAACTAGATGTGCAGTTTAGAAAAAAATTTGATAGGTAGTCGCCGATTAAATAAATCCGATTAAATAAATTTTTAAAAATAATATTTATCTCCGATTTTATTTCCGATGCGAAACTTACCATCTTCCTTTGGTCAATTTTCGTCAATTTTCAAAAAGCATATAACCATGAACGCCGCAGCAGCTCCAAAGTCTTTCAATCCTACGGAAGCGGTTAAGACTAAAGAGGAGGTGAAAGGTCAAGTTAAAGATAAAGTCGACGAAGAGGAGGATCAGGTTGCTGAATTACAAATGATTTGCTTTCTATTAGATCCGCAGACGCATACGAACACGATGAGAGAGTTTGAAATAATTCACAACCTAATCAAGAGATACTTTATATTTCGTAATCATCAAGATCAGTTGAGAAAGATGAGAAGCGTTCTACATACGTGGTTAAAAATGCAAATGTCTGTTCAGTGGAATGAGATAGTTAGGTCATGTAGAAGAGAAACAAAGGAGGATTATTTTAACATGAAGTTCTTAACTGTGAAACCGTCGTTTAGGAAATCATTCGTTTACAAATTATTCGAAATTTGCACGATTGTGCAGAGTACAATGATCATCTTCTACGATTATTTACTCTCACTCTTGGATAAAAGAGTTCCGCAACCTTACGAGATTCAGGGTATGTATTCACGTCTCGAATTCGGCAGTGACAAATTTTTGACTAAAATGAATGCGAAACGAGTAATGGAATTAGCGGGGGTTCAGTTCACGTAATTTTTTGACCCACTTCCCCCTCACTTATAGATTACGCGTGAGGAATTACCTAGACTGGAGAGATGTAACGCGATTTACTACGAAACGTATGAGGACTATTTACAAAGGATAAGCGCGGTATCCACGTTTAGAAATAATAAGAGGAAAAAGTCGGTGAAGAGGTGCTTACCTTCACGTCATGACTTACAATCTTATTCCAAAGAAACTAGATGGAAGACTCATCGTTGTCCGGAATGTTTTTGTAATGCATATTTATTTTGTAGAATTTGTAAACATTGCGCGACCTGCACGATGTGAAATGTAATCTAATATTATCGTGAATAATAATAAAAAAATATATTACATTTTTTTTTTTGTTTAAACTAGAGAGATACTGTCAGCTTTAAGTTGAAGAGAGCGTTGACAGACAGCGAAAGTGGACAAGATCAGGTTATCAGCGTTAGCCTTCTGGTCAACGTTAACGGCGTACTGCATGTCATCGGATAGAGGGAGACCAGCGACCACGTTGGTGAAATCCTTTTTCTTACAGTTGTAAGCGTCGAAGGCGTCAACGTGAGCCCAATTCTCAAGGTGACCCTCAATGGAGTCTGAAATAGACCCTTCAAGGACAGGTTTCATGTAGTTATAAGAATCAAGAGTGTAAAAGCCATTATTTTCTTGAATGATAATGTCACGCTCCTGAAGACGTCTGTTATTGAGAGTGGTGTAATAAGAAGCGATCTTAGCCTTAGTCATAAACTTTCTTTCTATCGCGCCACCGGCATTTTTCTGCTCAACCAGCTGAACGCAGTTGGAAGTGCCGAATTTCTTAGTATAGTTTGCGAGATTGATATTGTTCGCGTAACTGTTAGTGGCGGTAAAAACGAGTCTTTGAACGCGGAGACCGTGTCCACGATTCAGACGAACAATCTGTGTGAGCTTACCGTCGGAAGGAGTAGGTCTAGTCTCTTGGAAAGAGTGGACGTAAGGGATGAAGAGTTTAAGACCCTTATCAGACATGACTTTGGACTTAATTTGAGAGATGAGGACGGGGTTAGATTCAAACGCGCAACGGACGCACAGGCTTGTCATAGCAACGCTAACTGTGGTAGGGAGTGACGTAACTTGTTGATCACTTTGCGCAGCAGTGACTAAATAATTGCCGTCATTAGTGTCAAAAATAGGAGATGCGGCGGTAGCCAGTCTCTTACTAATCCAATCGTTGTGTCCGGCGATATGCAGCTTCACGTTTAAAACTTGACCGCCGAAATAAAGTGACTTGTCTACAGCGAGAATGGAATCGCGGAAAGAGCCGAGATCTAGCGAATACTTAGCTGATAACTTATCGGTTGGGACCTGAAATTCAGTTCTAAAGTGATCTTCGAGTCCCTCGGGAGTTTCCTTCATATAGTTATAAGCCGTTTTTTGATCCGCAGGGTCGCTAATTTTCTGAATCCAAGGCTGAGCAGTGTGAACACGGTGGCGGTGTTTACCGCTACTTACTGAGAGGTTGTTACCGATCTGAGAAGCGGAGTAGGCGTCGGGATCGTTGAAGTAAGAGTTGGAAATCTTAGACCAAAGTTGCTGTCTATCAAGGTCCATGAGACGAACTCCGGATCGGGTGAATACTTCGACACGTTCCACGAAAGAAATAGCGTCAGAGTGTACGAGAGCTTCCCACGCATCTGCATTTTGACCGTCCATGTCCTGAATTTCCAAATTAAATTCAAGCTTGGAGCGAGCCAAGTTAATGCAGCGAGGAGGTAGCTCGAATTCAATGCTCCTTCCCACGTTAGGGTCGATAGTAAGAGTTCTATCACCAGTCTGAGGGTATACATCAGAAAGGTCGTAACGGGGGTCGGACTGGAGACGAGCTCTGTAATCGAGGGCGGGGTGGACTTTTGAAGACATCTTCTTATCTTTAGTTTCAGACATTTTGTAATATAATAATAATAATAAAAAAAAAGCTGCCACGTAAACTACTTTTGAAAAATGACGACCTTTTTTTTTTTCGTTCATAAATATTTATTCAAAAAAAAAAAAATGAATGATATTTTACAAGTATATAGGCTTGATGTATACTCTCAACGAAACCGCATTTGCATTCTTATTTCGAATCCTTAAATTACCGGTTGAACTATCCACGATGAGGTCCAAATTACTTTCGAATCTAATCACTTTACTATCTACCGCCGCACTACCGCACCATACAGTCCCGTCTAAAAACCAAGTTTGCGGTTGTGAAGTATTCATCGCGTAGATGCTAAACACACGACCAAGTTGTAACTCGGAAGCAGGTAGGATCGTCTCGTACGCGTTTTGCGCTATAGAGTTAGTGTCTATCTTCATCGTTAGACTACCGCTCATCAATTCTTTACTGGTAACGTCCTGACATATGTAATTTGCGGTTCTGAAATCTTTACCCAACGTAGCGGCTTCGCGAATCGGATTTACATATGTTCCGCTATTAGGCGCTGACAAAGCTACATTACCCGCGTTAATGCAAACAGACCCTGAAGCTTGATTAGAATTTCCAGCCTTAAAACCTACGGCCACTGCATAATCACCTTGTCCCGTTCGACCAGCTTCGTCGCCGATCGCGACTGATCTCTGTCCTTGACTCGTTTGTCCGCTTAAAAAACCGACCGCGACCGATCTCATACCTTGCGTCGTTTCCCCGCTTTGAGTGCCCACGGCCACAGCTGATTGACCTTGCGACGTTTGACCGGCCGCATTACCGACTGCGATTGATCTCTGACCTTGACCCGTTTGACCGGCCCCATTACCGACCGCGACTGAAGTCGTACCTTGACTCGTTTGACCGGCTTCAGAGCCGACTGCGACTGAAAATGAACCTTGATCCGTTTGCCCGCTTAAAATACCGACCGCGACTGAAGTCGTACCTTGATTACTTTTACCGGCTTCGCGTCCCACCGCGACTGAAAACCGACCTTGACTCGATTGACCGGCTCCATTACCTACTGCGACCGTCATTTCACCTTGACCCGTTTGACCGGCTGCATTTCCGACTGCAACTGAATTCGGCCCTTGAGCCGTTTCACCACTTTGAACACCTATCGCAACTGAAGACGGACCTTGACTATCTAGTCCAGCTTTGTAACCTACCGCTACCGAGTCATCAGATTGAGTCGTTTGACCAGCTTCAAATCCGACCGCGACTGATTTCTGACCTTGACCCGTTCGACCGGCTCTATTACCGACTGCGACTGTATCCGTACCTTGACTCGTTTGACCGGCTTCTTTACCGATCGCAACTGAATTCGAGTTTTGGAAAGATTGTCCACTCTGGAAACCTATCGCGACTGAACTCTGACCTTGACCCGTTTCACCACTTTGAACACCGACTGCGACTGAAGATGACCCTTGACTATCTTGCCCAGCTCGGTAACCTACTGCTACCGATTTCTCATCTTGCATGTAGCTAGCGGCTTCATCACCGATTGCGACCGATCTCTGACCTTGAGACGTTTTCCCGCTTTGATCACCGACTGCGACCGATTTCAGACCTTGACCAGTTTGTCCAGCCTCGAGACCTACCGCTACCGATTGAGCGCCCTGCAACGTTTGACCGGAGTTGTAACCAACAGCTACGCTACCTCCACCTTGCGTCGTTTGTCCGGCTCTGAAACCGATGGCTACAGCTCCGTCATCTTGATCAGTCGAGCCGGCGAATCCGCCAATGGCTGTAATAATATTACCACCGTTCACATGCGCGGCTTCCCAACCTAGAACTACATTCGTACCGGCTTTCACATTCGCGTTAGGTGATTGACCGTGAAGGGAAACCCACCCGTTAGCATCGTCACCGATTAATAGATCACCAGGATCGGTAGGGTTAGGGAATGTATTAAGTAAATCTCCAGTTTTCGTATCGATACTCATGTTATTTTATTTATTTTTTATATACTAATACGTAGACGTATCGTTTGAAAAATGAACCTATATATATATATATCTACTCGTTTATATCCATCGCCCCTTCTCTTGATCGCGCGATTATATCGCTAACAATCTTCAAAATCTCATTTTTTTTAAATTCTTCGGCGGCTCTTTATTACCGGTCAATTCCAAGTACACCTTCAATTGTTTGATTGTAACAGCTTCTTTAGCGAGCACCTTTCCTTCTATTTTCTTGAGATATTCTGCCTGCTTCGGCTTGAGATTTTCACCCGACTTCGAGTTAATCGAGATTTTGGAATATTTATTCGTCTGACGTTGCTTACGACTACCCATTTCTTCGTCCGCCTCTCTTTCTCTCTTCTTGGATATGGGAAATTTCTCTTCCTTCCCATCCATCATTGGGTACTTTTCCTCTTGACTTTCCTTTTTTTCTTCTTCCATCGGTTGTCGAGTCGACGGCGTGCTGCTTTCCTTCTTTTCTTCTTCCATCGGTTGTCGAGTCGACGGCGCGTTGTCATCCTCACTGCGCGCCGCTTGATATATGATTGGACTTATCTTTTCCTTAATTTGCTCAGATCTAGACTTAACTACTTTTCGAATTTCTCCCTCGTCTTTAGTGTTCGGAGTGAGGCGGGCGTAGTTCTTAATTTTATGCGCTCTCAAAAATTTTTCACTTTCGGTCATCCATGTATTGACATCTTTAGGGTTAATAAGGCTTTGTTCACCCATAGTTTCCCATTTGTCAAAAGCTGTAAATTGTACGTGACGCTTATACTCTTCTTTTCCGCGATCGTCCATGGATTTCCAATTTTTTAGTTGTAGTAACCCGTCGCTATCTTTAATAACGACATACTCTTCTTCATCCAAGCCGTACAGACTTATATTATCCATTCGGTCTCGCTGCTCCATCGCAATTAAAGCAGCTTGAAGTTGTGCCTCCCTCTGTCGCGTTCTACGCTCCTCCGCAAGTTTCACCTTTTCAACCGCCAATAATGCCTCATGTTCTTTTATAACTTGATTACGTAGTATTTCTCCTTCGGATAAGTTTTCTATCACATCCTCATCCATAGGAACGACATTACGTAGTGTCTGAATCGATTTATTAACGACGTGTTTGCGAAGTTCGATTAGTTTCATCTTCTTCTCCGCCTCTTTCAACTCCGGATTACTCTCAATTGTCTTAACTTCCGCAGCGTACTCGACGTTCAGGGTTTTAAGCTTAGGCTCTATCTGTCGAACCAGTTCTTCCACCTCCTTCTGACTTATCATGTCACCGTTCTTATCGAGTCTAACGATTTCACGCACCATGTCACGAACTTTTTCAGTATTCAAATCGTGTCCGAAAATAAGCTCATGTAGTAGTAAGTTCACATTTTTACCCCGTTGACTTTCTAATTTAGGAATCAAGCCTCCTCCTCGAGAATATTCTCGAGGTAAAGCGTCTTTTTTCCCACGGAATAACGCTTTCGGAGTAACGTCTCGCGCTGTAAAATAATCGTCACTTTCCATTTCAACTTCGCCGCGAAGATATGAGCGTGCTGAAATATCAGCTACGTTAAGGCCTTGTTCAAAATCGAAATTTCTTCTCATCACGCTATCGCTCACGTCAGATACATGTCTATCTATAAAAAGATTGACTGAGTCAGTCACTTCAGCGTAAGGTGTGTCAAAATTGAAATGACCGACGCCGTCTACAGCCTGACTTTGCATGATTATACGCTGAAGGGTAGTACCGCCTGCTATATTTATATCTTTAGCGGCGTGTGAATGGAAGTCGGAATCTTCTCTCGGGTTATAATCGTAACGTGTAGTCATATTTGAATTATGACATTGTAAAAAACGAAAAAAAAGTGGTAATAATACTTCATATTTCAAATCAATTTAATGAGTCGACAATTTACGTACGAAAAAGATGAATTTATATTTAAAGCGCCTAGTAGAAAAAAGAATAAAAAGTACGACGCTCACGACGCGCGTACCGGAGACTACGTCACCTCCTTCGGCGACTCTAGATACCAACAATATAGAGATCGCATAGGTCATTACAGCGGTAAAGATCATGAAAATCAAAGACGTCGAAAGTCCTACTACGCTAGACACGGACGATTGTCAACTTACTTAACTCCTAAATTTTTTTCACATAAATACTTATGGTGAGGAATGTTAAGCGGGTGTCATAATTCATTTTCTAAACATGTCTACACCTCCTAAAGCTCCCACACACGCATCCACTGACCCGTTAAGTAAAAACGACGTCCTAACGTTAAGTGAAAGCGATCTACTGTTTCACGCTAAAATAGCTGAGAATGAAAAGGATAGAGAAAAGATGAAATTAAACATGGAGGAAATGCGTGAAAAGAAGGAACGTGATAATCTTTTAGAAATGGACCGTCGCGGTAGAACCTACAGCGTATTTAACGATGAACTTAGTATGAAGTACATCTCCTCTAACCCTTTCTTTAAATCGCCTCGCGAGGTTATGAAGACTAACGAAATGTATAAAGAGATGTCATCTGCGACAATTCACCCGCTCAAAACTCAAAAACTGTTCAAACAAGATTAATCCAGACAAATTTCATATGGACGACTGCCTACAAAGATATTTTATAGAGCAAAAGAATGATACAAACGTGGGTGACATCTATAAAAGTCGCTACGTTTCCAATTTTGATGATTATACATACGGAAGAACGCGACGAGATAATAAACGGAAGCAATTAATCACAGCTGATAAGGTCATTTCTCATTTAGCACATCAACGTCGTGTTAAATACTACAAACCGTCTTTCGCGCAATTTTAATCCATGACAGTGAAAAAACGACGCACTAGGAGATACGTGAAGAAGCGACGATCGGTAAAAAGAAAGCCTGCCCGCGAATACGAACCTGATCTACCGTCCGACGCACGAGAGACTTTAGTTGAAAAGTTATTACTCGGTGAGGAACTTGCGCAATATTCTTTCGGCGCGATGGGATCGCATACGATACATATATGATTTATAAATAAATAAAAAATTTTTTTTGAACATCATAAGTCAAAATGAAGATTGAGTTAATACCTAAACTCGCGAGTGAACGTTTAGAAGATAGTAATAAACCCGTCCTCGGCGCGGAGATGTTCAGCGAGCCGTTCGCTAATATATTTCTTTGCGCTAGGAAGAAGTCAGGAAAGACCACCGTACTTTATAACATTCTAAAAAATTGTTCTAGTAAGAAAAAAACTAAAGTAGTATGTTTCGCGAGTACGGTGTTTAAAGACGCGCAGTGGTTAAGAATCGCTGATTATTTAAAAAAGAAAGGCGTTTACTTTGAAGGACATATGTCCATGTACGATGAAATGACAGGTGTTAATACTTTATCTAAGCTTATGAGCCGCCTTCAGAAGGAATCGAAACAGAACCTCGCTAAAGAAGCTATGAATAACGCCCGTAAAGAACGACTATTAGAGGAGAAGCGGAAGTTAAAGAAGTCGAAGCGTAAACGTGTTTTAAATAAACGTAAACCGCTGAGAATTAACGGTGTACTCGTTCACGAGAACGTTGAAAAGGCGTTGAAGAACGCGTTACATTCTAAAGTATTACGCAGAAAACTTCAACCTGGGAACGGTATTAAATCCGCAGACCGAATCGATGTGGCGAACGACGGGGATGTTTTATTCGAAAGTGAAGACGTGAGCGGGTTATTTGAGCGAGAGCTGTCGCTAGCGTTTCGAGAAAATAAATCGGATCGAAAAGATATTGACCTGTCTATGGTGGACATTGAACATATGAACGATAGACAGGAACGCGGTAAAGACAACGATAAAGTGGTTCCCGAATGGATTTTCGTTTTCGATGATTTAAGTAATGAACTCCGTGACCCTCTCATCGCTCACTTGTTAAAAACTAACCGCCACTACAAAGCTAAAGTCATTATTAGCTCACAATATGTTCAAGACATTCCGCCTTCCAGCCGTAAACAGATCGACTACTGGATGTTATTCGCTGGCCATAGCGTTGATAAGTTGGAGGTTATATTTTACGACGCTGATACGCGGTTAAGTCTATCTCAGTTTATCAAGTTATATAAGTCTGTTACACGTGAGCCCTATCAATTCCTTCTTTTAAATACGACGGATGATTCTTACCGCCGCGGGTTTACACAGCCGCCTATCTCCATCCGCCCCGATGAATCGACGCAGAAAGTAATTAAAGAAGACGATACGTTCCAAAGTGGAAATAGTATAGAAGGGGTGTATTAAAAAAAGTGTAATTTTTGCTTCAAATAAAATAGCTCATTTTCCAAAATCTTTCACTCATGAGCAGTCTGATTTCAAACATCCGCGACATCGATACCTCCCCTGAAGAGGTTTTTATCATCGACTCTAGAAGTCGCACAGGCGGGACCGCTTATAAATTCAACCATATAATTACCGACTTTAGAAGTAACAATCAGCACGGGTTAACTCACGCATCGTTAAAGCGCGTCACTATGACCAACGATTTTTTTAACATCCGAGCCGGTCATAACGGTTTATCACTAACGTTGAACGACGGCGTGAGTGAGTACGGCCTTGATATTGTGATTCCCGCCGGAAAATATAATACAATCTCTCACCTAATGAATAAAATTCAAAATATTACGACCTCATCTGTAAGTATGGTTGACTCGAATCTAAGCGTAAGCGTTATTGAAGACACAGACGGCATTTACCCTACCTATAAGTCGAGACTGACTCTAGTGAACGCCGGAGCTGGTACATGGACGTGGTCTATTCGACAAAGCTTATCTTTGAAGTCGAATGTCGTGAACGATGTTAGTAAAGCGCTAGGTTTCATCGATATAAATGACTGGTCAACTTACGTCACTAACGTAGCCGCCAACGCCGCAATCATTTCCCCTCATTTTTTCGACATTCATCATATCCGCGATGTGAAAATTTTCAACAATTTAGGAAAGACTCGCCACGGCGGCTGTGTAGAGGTGCTTCACTTCCCCGGAACCGGTACTAACGAGTATGTCACAGCTGAACGTGTCGGGGAGATGAGTCACGCGTTCAAGCTACGTACCAGAGACGTTGCTGAAACATTTACTCACGCCACCGATCTATTCAACATCCCTCTACAAGGGTCGGGTGAGCTTAAGCTTATTTACAACATATTCGCGAAGACTACTGTAGAAGAATTCAGGAAACGCATTCGCATGTTATGAGTAAATCAAATTATATATATATATATATATATATATATATTATATATATATATATATATAAATGTAAAAAATAAAAAAATTTTTTTGTTCATTTTTCAAAAAAAGAAAACGAAAAACATGGGATTTTTGGGTTGGATACCAGGCATTGATAAAGTAAAAGGGTTAGAGACCGGTCTAGAAATAGGTCTCATAGGAGTCGCCGGTTTAGGCCTTACCGCCGTCACCGGAGGCGCTGCCGCACCAATCGCTGTCGAATTAGAAGCTGCAGCTATTGGAGCGGAAGTGGCTGAAGTAGGAGAAGTCGCTTACACAGCCGTAGCTACTACCGAAGCTGCGGCGGACGCTGTTGAAGCCGCGTCGGCTACGAACGCGGCGGTTGAAGTCACTCTCGGGGAAGAAGTGGGAGGGGAAGCTACTGAATTAAGCAGCTTACTTAACGAAGAGGACGCGTTCATGGAGGACGTCTTAATGGAAGACAGTGATCCGTTACTTCATGGTGACGCGGCGTCACATGAACCCGCCATTGAGGCGGGCGCTGAGGACTTACAAGGATCGTCTTACTTAGGGCGAGCTAAAGATTTTATAAACGGACACGTGACAGCCTTAGCCACCGTCACCGGTCTTAGCGTTACAGAGATAGGGGAAATAGCAGCTGATCAGATAACGGATCAGTTAAAGTCGAGAGCTAAGCAATATACATCAGACAGAGGGGGTGAGGATAAAACCGGTGGTGAGATCGCTGAACCTGTTGAACCTGCCGGACCGGGTCAAACGGGCGGATCTAGTGATGAAGTTAGCGGCGGAGGTTTCGACCCTATAGCGCCTATTTCCAATATCACGGGTAGTATTGTGAAAACAATCTCCGCAGCTTTAAATTTCACCACCGGTGAACCGGTTAAAGATAGTGATTTACCGGATATGGTTATTTTTGACGTTATGAAGCGTAATGATCAAAAGCTTCACAACATGAAAAGGTTATTCGCTCACGATCTCCGCTTCACTGACGTTTTATACGTTCGCGGTACTTCCAATATGAGCGAATGGCGAGGAAATGTAACCGGCTCGAACGATCAACAGCTACTGCGACAGCAAACGCAGCAAGTGTTGGATTACCTGAAACGCGTTGAGGGAATTCGACATATTATCGGTCATTCCAGAGGCGCGGCCATCGCACACGACGCGGCGCATATTACGGGTAAAATGTTTTGCGGAATCGACGGAGCTATGGTCATCGCTAGAGGACCTGTCGCTTTGAAAGCTAGAAATATCAATAAAACCGGCGGATTCGACCGTGTGTTAGATCCAATCGGACCTATTGAAAGAACGTCTGACGGTAGTGAGTCCGGAATTAGTGAAAAAATCCACCACGCTGAACTAGGCACGTATACTGATGAATATCAGAAACGGATTCAAAATATCCGCCCTGACCGTGTCGCGACAGGTTTCGAGCGTGGTGAGACCGTTCGCGCTGTGTCCTCGAGAGGTATGAAGCGACAATCTACCGCAAGTGACAAGGACGCGGAAGTAAGTCGTCGATGGGAAAAAATTCGACGCCGTGCTGGACAGAGAGCGGTAAGTATTGCAAAGGGTTCTACGATGAAACGTCGTAAAAAATAAAGTAAAATAAAATATATATATATATACATATTGCGTAATAAATAAATAAATAAATAATAATAAAAAAAATATAATTAATTTTTAGTTTTATTATCACAATCTTAAGACTGTAAAACTATCTATCTGGTTGTAAATAAAACTATCTATCTGATTTATTTATCTTCTTTTAACCGTCTGTCGATTCTTGTCAACGTTAACGCAGGTCATGCATAATCGAATAGAATTCTCTTTAGGGTTAAAGTAGTATCCGGAGATGAACAGAGTCACGTCGAGGGGCGTCTCGCAATTGGATAGAATAGAAGACTTGCCTTCTAGATCGTTTTCTTCTTCTTCCCATAAATCTCCTGAGACCTTAGGACTTACTTTAACTTTAACGGTGATAGTAGTCTGATCGCTCAATAGTTCAGTCTGCAATTGAATTACATCGTCTACGGAGGTGTGTTTCAAAAATAGCTTCTGCTCATGAAGGGTGCAGAGTGATGCAAGTTCAGCCTCTTGAGAAGCGGATAGTGTAAAAAATGCGTCGCACTTATCCCCATATTGCCCGGTTGTGAACATAGATCCTTGCGGTCCAACTGTGACATTTTTGAGTACTGCGCGTAGTTTATAAGTTCTTCCCCCTCTTCTACAGTCGATAGGTGAGAATACACCTTTTCCCAAATTATTAGAAGGACCGATAGAAACGGAACCTAGTTTTGCGAGAGTTTTCGTAGAAGAGAAAACTTCGGATTGGGCTTTGTACTCGAAGAGGTTAAACATTCTTGAAAAAAGATGCAGTTGAAATGTAATTGTAAATATGAAAATAAAAAGTATACGCTATATCGTCCTGTGACAAAAAATTATTATTGCCAATTTATTATCTTTCCCAAGTTTTTTACCCTCACCACCCCCTCATCGGATGGTGGGTAATAATTATCGCCAATTCATTATTTTTCCCGCTTCTCATCTTCACCACCCGCTCGATAGAGTGACGGTGGTCTTACGAACAGTGACACGATTGAACTAACCATGCTGAAGTAGATCTCACTGTGATCGCTTCCTATAGCTAACGCGACTAGACAAAATATTAACACTGATAGAATGATGAGCATCTTGCAAAAGAAATCTAGAGCCCTTTTATCCACTTCAAGGCAACAACTTCTGTAGATAAATTCTTGCTCGAATCTCTGCTCATCAATTTGAATGTCTAAATTTTTCAATTCTAAATCCCTACTAAAGGAGGATTTTTTATCTAAGTTTTTATTCGTTAAATCGGGGGATTTCTTATTAACCGTGCTCTCTGTTGTCATGTTTTTTTTGAGATTTGATTCAATTTATTTTTTCGTAAAAAAGATATTATTATTTAATTTATTACAAATTAAATTGGATAGGTCTGAATTGAAAAGCTCGAATGTTCGTTCTACGTCTAATTCTACGACGAATTCTAGGAGGGGAGATCGATCGCGCCCTTCTGCGCCTTCGAGGAGGGGAAATTGATTCATCCTGTTCGAAATCTTCCGTTTCAGTTGCAGCGTCTTCCGTTTCTTCAGAATCTTCCGTTTCTTCAGAATCTTTATCATCTTCCGTTTCTTCGAGATCTTCACGACCCGCCTTTTTTAACTCTACTTTGAGATTAACCACTTCCCTATTTTTTTGTTCAAGTTTTCTTTTCAACTCTTCCACCTCCGCACTTTTACGCTGCAGTTCTATATTAAGCGACACGTTATGGTGAATTTCATCAGTTAACTGATCAGCTTGATTTTGATATTTCCTCTCTAATGTTATCCTGTCGTAATTCATTTCATCAATCATGAGCCTTAACGATGTTACCCGATTAGCCTCCGCTTTTCCGCGGCTTGCGACGGAGGTTAGCTGCAACTTTTGCCTCTTTAGAATATCTATTGCGTTCTTCCAGCCTTCTTTGTAATTTAGAAAAGATGCGATTTTCTTCTCTATAGCGCTTGGAAATCTTGGGTTGGCGGAGGCGGCGGTGGCGTTGCTGGACATTTTTGGTCTTGAGTTTGCTTGTTTTGATTTTTGAAATCTGAATGAAAATTTTTGAATTATGCTGAGATTAAAAATTTTTTTGTAAATTGGCAATTTTTTTACGTACAAATTATATGGCAAATCTCTAATAATTTATTATATGGGAAATGTCTAATGTTTTTATTATATGGAAAAATCGTTAATATATTTTGGACATTGTTCGAATATATTAACGATTT
>Ga0181379_1000959_pt1 | contig 13748 bp, 17 predicted proteins | sample 2SPOviralmetaG_FD_130115 | JGI IMG/M metagenome (GOLD analysis project Ga0181379, IMG submission 130115) | Marine viral communities from the oligotrophic San Pedro Time Series (SPOT) site, San Pedro Channel, CA, USA - 2 SPOT_SRF_2009-07-10 | ecosystem: Environmental > Aquatic > Marine > Strait... | reverse complement strand
CCATTAGAGTTACTACGAACAATTAAATCTTTTGGATCACTTGATACTAGATAAGTTCCAGAACAACTAATAGTTTCAGCAGTTCCTTTTGTATTACTTGCTACTGGTATATGTAAAATACTACGAGCTCTTGAATTCATAAGTGGAAGTCTTACTTGAGCATTAACTTCAGAAGCTAGTAAAGAATATTTGTAGTTAGTGTATGAAGGATAATCATATCTCATAGTTCCTTGTTGACTTAAACCTTTTACTAAAGATTGAGTGTAACCATCAGGCATTTTAACTTCTCCAACAATTAAATTAACATTCTTTAATGTATAAGAAGCTTCATAAGAACTTCTTGTTTCAACAGCAGTAGAAAACATAACAGATTTTCCAGTAGTAATAGAAGCATTTGTAACAGTAGCAGTTGCATCTTCACATGTAATCTTAATACCTCCAGCTCCAGAATCGGCACTTTGATCCCATTCAATAGTTTTAATCTTAAAATCAGGAGCATTATTTAAAGCACCATTTGTAGCTTTAGTAATAGATGCGTTTGTAGTAGAACCATTAGTAATAGAATCTAAATCTACAAACTGAAATGTTTCTCCAACAACAAATGGAAAGTTCTGAATACCAATTTGATTGTTAGTTCTCTTTAAGAAAAATGAAGGTAGAGTTTGTCCAGGACTAAGAGAAGCATTAGCATCAGTCTTACCTCTAAATACCGGATTCAAAGCAGGAAGTCTTTCTTTAAGAACACCATCTAATTGTCTGAAAACGAATCTTGGTTCTTCAGTCAAAATTTCTATACGAACACCATCAACTAACATATTAGCAAATACACGCTCAGATTGGAATATACCACTTGGTAGTGGAATTAATACCTTAGCACTAGTAAAGTCAGCATTAGTGAAAGAAGCACTTGTAGTTTCTGTATTATCTTCTCTCTTGAAGTATGGATTAGTAATAGTATTATTTCCATTTGTTTGAGTAGTCCCTAACTCTCCACGATTAAATGGATTCCATTTAGTAGCTCCTTCAGTTAAACATCTCTTATTTTTTTGAGTATCATTTGTATCATAATCATATCTAACAGTAGAAAGAACATTTACATTATTAATTTCTTCCAATAAAACTCCAGCATTTGTAAGTATTCTAATATCACGAATTAGTGTCTGTGTAGCGGATTCACTATCCAATTGTAATCTGGTAGGAATTGCTCCAGTTGGAAAAGTTAAAGAAACATTACATTCAATATAGCAGTTATTTGGTTGAAAGAATTGAATGGTTGGTGGAATAAAAAAGTTAATTCTTTGTTGTGGATTGAAATCTAATCCATTATCAGCTGGTAGACTTTTAGTTTCTTGAGCTATTGGAATCATATCTTCGGCACGAAAAAAAGAGGAGGACATTTTATTTATAATATAATAAATAAAATATTTTTAAAATTTATCGGAATTTACATAAAATAATATCATTATCCATTATTTAAAAAGAGGAACTTGGTCTAATTTGTGCTGTATTATCCATTGTTCTTGAAGCAATCATTCCTTGAGCACTTAATATAGGACTGACTGCTTGTGAAGATGCTGTTTGGTTGGCTGTATCTTCATCTCCAGATTCTCCATCTTTATCTGCTTTTCTTTGACTTTGTATATCTTTAATTTCTCCAACTGTTCCAGTAATAGCTTCAACAGCACTTGATAAAGCTCCAATTGGAGCAAGAAAAGGTAGTGCTAGAGACACAGCATCTATTCCACCACTTACAATTCCAGCAATATCAGAAGCTTGATCCCAACCATTCATTTTACCAAAATCTCCATCAGAAGCTTTAACCACATCAACTATACCACTTGTAATACCCATAGCAGTTCCAGCTACTTTATTAACTGTACTTATAGTATCTTTAGCACTATTTATACTATCTATTCCATCATTTAATCTTGAAAATAATTTATTTGATTCTGTTTCTGTTTCTTCTGTATCTTCTACTGCTGGAGCACTTGAACCAGCAACAGAACTTCTTGCTCCTTGTGTATCTCCTTGTGTTGTTGGATTAGCAGGTGGTCTATTTGTTCCTTGAGCATCATCTCTAGCTGGATTTTGAACTTGTGGTGTTATAGGTGCGGTTGTTGAATTAGCTTGTGGAGTTGTTACTGGAAGATTAGCACTTTGAGCTCTAAGTGCTCCACTTCTAACTTCAGCAACATTTCTATTAGCAACATTAAATGTACCAGTAGGAGCACGAGCATCTACACCACCAGCTGTAGCAGATTGATCTAAAAATTGTGTTGTTGCACTACCACGAGGTAAAGCTGTTACAGATCTAGATAAAGAAGCATCTCCTCTTTCAGCAATAGCAACAGGGTCAGTCATGCTAGTTACACGTCTTCCAACTGCTTGTCCAAGTCTACTATCTCTTATTAATCCTAATCCAGTACCAATAGTAGATAATCTATCTCCAGCTCCAGCACCTCTTAAATATGCTTTAAATCCACCAGCAGAACTAATATCTTTATAAGAACTATAAAACTGACCTAAATCATTACCAACTGAAAATAAATCTCTTGAACCACTTACTACTTCATCATTTCTTTGTTGTCCATCTAAAGTTGATAAATTTGTTTTTAAATTTCTTTGTAATTCATCTATAGTTCTTTTTCTTATATCTTGAGACATAGCATTAGCTCTTATAGCCTGAGAAGTCATAGCATTTTGATTGGAAATACCTTCTTCATATCCGAAATCACTCATATTTATAATATATGATTGATAAAAAATTTAAATTAAAAAAAAGAGTTATTTATTCATCATCAGAAGAATAAACAAAATTGGCTCCACCACTTTCTTTTATATCTTGTCCTTCTGCTACAAGTGTTTCAAAATTATGGTATGCTTTAGGAGGATTACTCTGTAAATCTAAGTGTAAGAAATCATATCTATTAGGAGTAGCTTTTCTGTATATTTCTAAAAACTTCTTTTCTCCACCAAATAAATCTCCATACTCTTCAGCTATTCTACCTAATTCTTTTTGATTAGGAAAAGGACTTCCAATAATTACATTTGTAGCATTAGCTCTAATTACTGGACTAACAGCTCCAGTAAATTTCTGACTACTAAATAATAATAATCTTATATTGTAATGTCTGAATCTTGAAGCCAGATGATTAACACTTGCTTCTCTTCTAATACTACCTAAACAATCATCCAGTATAACTGCTATATCAGGCATATCTTCTTTTTCTTCATATGATTTTTGTCTACTAACAATACCATCTACAATTGAATCATCATAAGTATCAAATGTATTAAATGCTTGTCTAACATAACGGCTTGTAATATCATTTGCTATTGTGTTTGAAATTATGAATGTATCATTAAATCTCTCTTGAGCATTGTAAAAATCTTCATTAAGTAAAAGGTTACTAATTATAGTGGACTTACCAGTCCTGACTGGCGATATCATCAATACAAGTGCTCCACCACCAAACCCTTCTACTTGTGGTAGATGTGGATGAACAGGAGGATGTTTAGATGGTATAGGGTCAGGGTCTTTTACTCTGTATATTTTAGGGGCATTTCCTTCCATTATATATTATTATAGAAGATAAAAATTTAACTGAAATTAAAACAATGAGCATATGGATCATATGGTTTTTGTTGAATATGAGATATTTGTCTTCTAATTACATCAGATTCTCTCTTTTCTTTTTCTGATATTTCATTTTGTTTTTGTTTTTGTTGCTTTCTTTCTTTTCTAATTGATTCATATCCTTGTATACCTTTAGTTATTAAAGCTTCAATATCCAATATTCCATTATCTTCTTTAAGTGTTTTGTGATTTAATGGTTGTTCTCTGACTGAACCAGCTTCTCCATAAGAACGCTCTACTACAGAATTAGTGTGTTCTTCAATTTGTTTTACTTGTTCTACATTTTTAGGTTTTAATTTTGATATTTCTTGTTGTAACATTTCTATTTCTTGTTGCTCTTTTAATATTTCTAAATCTTCATCTTGTTTTCTTTTTTCTTCTAATAATCTTTTTTCTTCTTTTAATTGTTCTTTTAATTTTTTTGCTTCTTCTCTTTTAGCTTTTGCTTCTTCTCTTTCTAATCTTTTTGCTTCTCTATTTGCTTGTGCTTTTTCTCTCATAAAATCTAAATGCTGTTGTTGTTTTTCTGTTAAAGGTTTTTTACTTCTTCCATTCTTACCAGTCTTACTTGGTGGTGGTTGTTCTATATCCTTTGGTTCTTCAATAGAACTCTGAGGAACTTTATTACCCTTCCTTCCAGTAAATACTTCTTTTGAATCAACAACTCTTTTATCTGATTCTGGTTGTATTGTAGTATCTTCTTCATCAAGTATAGGTTCATAAGGTATTTCTTCCTTTGGTGGTTCAACAGTAGGTATGATATTCTTTTTAACTTTGGGCATTTATAATATATAATAGATAAAAAAATAGAATAATTTACTTAAATATTTTCTAAAAATTAATTTATAATAATTTATAATGATGCTTTTTGTCTAACATGTAAAGTAATAACAGTAGTTCCACTTAAATCAGTAATAATCTTCTCATCAACATTAACAAAATCTATCTTTAATTGATTAAGTAATATATCATCTGTGTTATTGAGATCAAGATATACTGGATTAGTAATATCAAAATTCAAAGAACCAACTTGATTATTAGTATTATCAAATCTAGGTATAGTTCCAATAATTTTAGATATACCACTTTGAGCTCCGTTGAATGTTGTAATAGGTAGATCATTAATTCTGATAAATGTATTATTCATAGAGTAAGGAGTTGGAGCACTTGTAGAGGTCATATGATATTTTGAAGAACCACTAGCACTTACATCATTACCATTTCTACTTCTTGGTATTTCACTCATAGGAGCAAATCCTAAATATTCATTAGTATTAGCTCCAAATACTTTAGCAAATGGATTTTCTTTTCTATCCATATATCTTGTTGAAGGTCTATTAGGAGAATGTTCTAAAATAAAAACATTAGAATATGCAACACCTCCTGAAGCATTTAATCCTACTAATGAAGCATTTGAACTAATAGTATGATTGTAATTATTTATTCTTCTGAAATCAACAGCTTCAGCAGATTCTAATCCATAATCTCCTAATAACTTACCACTCACACAAGCTCCATAAAAATTATTTTTACCATATGATAAAACTTGATTAGCTAGACTATCTGTTCCTTCATAAGTAATTCTTCCATTATATTGAACTAAACCTATAGAAGCATTTTGAACACTTATATCTATTACAGGATAAAGATAATTACAAGTTTGAGATATTCTTTTAGTAGTATGAGGCCATTTAGAAGGGTCTGAACAATCAGCAAGTTTCTTCCAACCACCAGTAACAGCAGTTTTATCATATATTTCAATTAACATTCTTTCTCCAATAGCAGTAAATTTAATATCAGTATAAGAAGCATTATTCCAAGTAGTAAAAGTTGCTCCAGAAAAATCAGTATTAGTTGCTGTGCTTTTCCAATATTCAATTTCAACTTGTGTAAATTCACTTGATTTAATAGCACTCTGATAAACTCTAAGTTCCTTTGTTGTTTCTTCAACATAAACTCCATAATCAAAATATAAATTTCCAACATCTGTATAATATGAAGGATATTGACCTAATTGTTTAACTGTAGCATTCTTTTTGTATGTATTTGGAGCTTGATTAAATACTTCTTTTGGTCTACTTAAACCAACTTGAAAACCAGCATCACTAGCATTAACTCCAACATGAAAAGTTGCACTACCTTCACTTAAAGCAAGTGGATAATCTGTTCCAATAACAGAACATTCATAATCCAAATCATCTTCAGTTAATCTTGTAACTACTGGAAAGGAACTTCCAGATGTATTAGTTGTGCTTGTATATGTAGAAGCATTTGCGTCAGATGTGTATAATTCAGAATCAGGATGACCTGGTAGGAATGAAGCAGTAATATCAGTAGTTGCTGAACCATTATTAAATTGGTCAAACTTGAATTTAAATCCTTGAAAACTTCTATTTTTTGATACAACACTAGTATCTATTTCAAAATCAACACTTCCTTTTGTTCTAAATTCTGGATGAAAAATCCTCTTTTGATTTATATCCAAAGCCTTTAATAATTCACTTGGAGTCATAGATTTTCTTGCGTTATTATCTAATACATCAACTTGGTCTGGAACACTTGTACTTTCTCCTTGTCTTGTTAATGTATAAGGTATAGGAATATTAGCTCTATCTCTTAATGATACATCTTGAATATCTCCAAGTTCTTTACCAGTATACAAATAATATCCATTATTATCTTGAACATCAAAAGTATCAATTCTATTGATTTTTGCACTCAATAAAGCTATTTCTGAATTCTTTTTAATTCTAATAGGATTTGAGAAATGATTTGTATAAGTAGATGGATTTTCTAGTGTTGTGCCTTGTGTTCTACTATCAATACGATCATATTCTTTTTGTGATGAAGGAGCAATTATATAGGACATTTATATTTTATATAATATTTTTTTATAAGATAAATAAAAATAGCACTTATTATATAATGCCCAAAAAATCAAATAAAAAGAAAGAAAAATATTACAAACCTATTAGTAACAATGTAGGTATGTTGAGACCTAATGTTTCTTTACAATTTCCATTATCTAATGCTATACAAGAAGAAAAGAAACTACCAAAAGATATATTTGTTAAGAATGAAACCAAACAGAAAAAAGTAAATCAAAAGAAGACTTCAAAGTATTAAAAGCTTCATCAGAACCTCCTTTATCTGGATGATATTTCAAAGATAATTTTCTATATTGTCTTTTTAATTTTCTCAACTTTTCTTTTTTATTTAATATTATAAATTTCTTATAATTAATTTCTAATATCTTATAATCTTTATTTTCATAATTTTTACTTTCATCTGAAAAAACTGAATTAAATTGCTCTTTTAAAAACTCTCTAAATATTCTTTCAGTAAATTGTTTTGAATGTTCTTCCCATTCCTTTTCCTTTCTTTCTGAACGGCATCTTTTACAACAATTAGAACAACCCTTATAATATCCATAAGGACATTTATCAAAAGTATAAGGATTAAAATCATCATCAGAATCAGATGAATATTCATAAAACATAATATATTATATATTTTAATAATTATATATTTCTTATATATTTTATATTTCTATAATATAGAATAGATATCTATAGGTTATTTGCTATATAAATCAGAAAAAAAGTAAAAAAAAATTTCAGATATCAAAATTTTCATATGAAAAAAAGTTTTATCAAAAAAATCATAAATGTATAGCACATTTGCTATACAGCTCAATAAAATAACATAAAAAATAATATTAGTAGATATTACTATTTAATCCATCCTGAGATTAATTTTCATTAATTCAATCATATCACTCTGTTCTTTAATTGTTTGTTCTAATACTTTCATTTTAGTATCTACTTCTGATAATCTCAATTCTAAATTTTCTATCTCTCTATCTTTTTGTTTATTCTTCTTATAATTCCTTTTAGCACTATTATCTCTTTCACATAAAATCATTGATAATGCTTCTAACATAGCATTAAATACTACTGTTTTATTTCTTTTCATATTCTGTTTAATACTGGCTTTTGATTGTGCTACACCTGAAGCACTTGTTTCCATTTTATCATCTAATAGTTCTAAATCATTAATCTTTTCAAAACATAATTCAATTTTATCATTTCGATTCATTTTTGAGAAATCCATCTTTTTCTTTATTATATTATATAATAGATAATTTTTTAAGTAATTTAAACTAATTTAATTTTTCCGATAATTTCAAATTTATTTTAGGGGGGTAATAAATTAATAAAATGCCCCCAGCCCCCAAATTATATACTCTTTTTAAATATCTCTAATGGTTTTTGAGAGCCTTGTTCTACAATAGTTTTACCTGACCAACAAGTTTTAATATCATAATCTTTAAACCATTTATTCATTATATGATCTATATTCATATAATATTCATCATATTCAATATAAATATCTAAGAACTTTTTACATAATGATTTCTTAATAATATATGAATCTGTACATCTACTCTGATAATAACTATCATATATGTATTCATTTCCTATTTCTTTTTTATCAATCTGTAAACCACAACCATTTCCTATAAAACAAATTTCAAAATCAGATATTAGAAATTGCTCTTTTATTAATTCAAAATAAACATCAAAATCAGGATCTAATATTATATCATCTTCAAATATCAAAGCATAATCTATATCATTTTTTACTATTCTTTTGAATGCTTCTATATGTTTCATAGTTAAACTTTTTGAACCTTTACTTAAATTACTTCTGAATAATGATAATTCACAATCACTTAAATCTTCTGGATTTTTATTAAGTATCCATTCAACATTACTAAAATCTTTTATTTGATTTTCAATATGTTCTTTTCTTTCTACTAATTTATCATAATGAATAATGTATATTTTATCTTCAATCATATATTATATAATATAAGATATAAATGAAAGTTGTAATTAAAAAGAGCACTCAACCTAAAAAAAAATATATGGCTGTATTCACAGACAACGGAAAGAAAGTAAAGACTACCCATTTTGGTAGTGCTGGAATGTCTGATTTTACTAAAAATAAAGATGAAGAAAGAAAAAAGAGGTATTTAAATAGACACAGAAAAAATGAAAACTGGAATGATAAATTCAGTGCTGGAGCATTATCCAGATGGATACTTTGGAATAAACCAACACTCAGAAATTCAATAGCAGATTATAAAAGAAGGTTCAAGCTTCAATGATTAATTGTGCTCGTTCCTTTAATAGTTTGGTTACTTTCTTACCATTAACAATTTCTCCAATATCATGTTTAATAATTTCATTAGCAAAATCTTCTTTTGATTCAAAACCCCACTCTTTCATTTGTTTAGTAAATAATCCTATAGTTTTATCATCAACTTTAGGAGTTGGAGGATTTTCTTCTAATTTAAGTTTGAGTTTATCTTCTTTTGTTTTCTTAATAGGAGGCATTTTTATATTATGATTTAGATTTTAATTAGGAAATAATATTTTCTTATTGATTTTTATTCTTGCTTTATTTTTAGTTATAGCTTCTAGATGAAAAGGTATGTGTTCACAATTCTCTGGAATATCAAATGTTTGTAAAGGTAATTGATTTGGTAGTCTAAGTTTATGATAATGATATTTTATACCTTTAAACTTTTCATATTTATACACTCCAAAACCATTAAAAGCAGATTTAACTTCAATATAATCAGAACATAAATCTAGTTGCTGTGTAATATCTTTCTTAATTAAATCTACAACATAAGGACTTAGATGTCCATAACTCCAGCAATTATATGTATATGGATTATAACATAATGCAAATATATCATAATAATCTTCTTTATTATAAGTCATACAATCCCAATGTTCATCATTATTCAAATCATCAATTAATACTTGAAGATTAATTCTACCAGCAGTAACATCATCAAAATCCATCATCATCATATAATCAGGATTCATTTTGAATTTTTCAATATATTCTAATATCTTATTCCTTCCATTACAAATTCTTGCTACTCGTAAATCATGTAATTCCTCTTTATTTTTTATAAAAATAATATTCTCATTACTTAATAAATGTTCTGTATTATCTGTTGATTCATCATAAAAAACTATTACAGTTGAATTTATAAATATATCTTGTATCTTATAGATATTACTGAATACCTGATGAAAATATTTTCCAATATTTCTTGCTGTTCCACAAATAATAACTTTTTTATCAAACATTCTTTTATATTATATTACATAAAAAATTTTTAAATATTTATGGATTATTTTGTTCCAATACTAAATCTTCTTTTGATTTTGGAGTATCTGGTTCTCCTTTTTCTTTAATATGTTTCTTAACTAATGCTGGATCTCTAACACATTCCATTCCACAACATTTAATTTTTAAACAACTACTCTTTTGTAAAACTATTAATATACTTGTTATTACTCCACCTATAGTTCCTATGAATACTCCTAAATCTCCAATACTAAATGTTTCCATATATATTTATAGATTTTTTAATATAGAACTAAGATCAATTTTGTCTAATAGTTCTTTAACTCCATCTAGATGCAGTTCTTCTTCTTCTTCTTCTTCTTCTTCATCTGATTCATATTCTTCTTCTTCTTCTTTATAATCTTTTGTTTTTATATCATATACAAGATTTAAACCACCTTCATAAGATTCATCAAATACTTCCTTAATGAGTTCTTGACTCTGTCCACTATCATTTAGAAAATCAATTTCATCTTCAACAGATTGATTGTAATTACAACCAGTTTTGTATCCATTAAAAGATGCAATCAATAATTCTTTCTTGAGTTCCTCATTCTCTTCCTTGAGTTCTTTAATCTTATCACTTTGTTTCTTATTGACTTTCTTGAATGCTTCCTTTGCTCTGACTTGCTTTTCAAAATCTTCTTTAAATTTATTAATAGATTCAATAACTGCTCTCATCATCATATAATGACTATTACTGAAATCTTTAGTAACTTCTTTCAGTTGTTTATAAGGTATTTCATTCATTTGTTGTTCATTATAAAAATCACATTCTTCCAGTTCTTCTGAATAATATTCTGAAAAATACTTATCTTCTTCCAGCTCATAGATGAGCTCACAGATAGTATCAATAGCATCTTGGTGTTCCATAGCCATTGTAAGTTTTGTAATGTAGAAGTCTGTTCCTCTAGTTAATGTGCTATACATTCAGAAAAATAATTTCAAATTTTTTTTATCAGAAAAAAAAGAGCTCTTTTTAAAAGAGCAATTTATTTAAAAATAAATATCTAAGATATAATATAAATGAAAATAGCTTTAATTGTTCCATCAACAACTAGAGGATTAGATATAGATGATATTAGTGATACTCACTTGTACAAGATACTAATTAATTCAATATCTAAAGATAAACCTAAAAAACATAAGATTACTATTTATGTTGGTTATGATAATGATGATAAGATATATAGTAATTCAGAACAGAGATTAAAACTACAAGTATTATCAGATAAAGTAAATATTGTTTGGATAGAACAAAAAGTAGAAAAAGGATATGTAACAGAAATATGGAATAATTTAGGACATAGAGCAGTAAAAGATAATTTTGAATACATATATGTATGTGGAGATGATATTGAGATTGATAATAATAAATGGATGAATGATTGGATTCCAAAATTAAAAGAAAATAATAATGTTGGTTGGGTTGCAGGGTTTAGTCATAATGATAGAATAGCTACACAGTTTTTAATACATAAAACTCATATAGATATATTTGGATTTATTTATCCAAAACAGTTGAAAAATTATTTTTGTGATGATTTTCTTTGTGAATTATATCCTGATAAATATAAAGTTTGGTTGAAAGAATATAGACATTTGAATGTAGGAGGACAACCTAGATATATACCTTGTGATGATAGAAAATTATGTTCTATATTAGTAAAAAAATATAGAAAAATATTAAAGAGCTATTTGGACAAAAATAATTTAAGAAATTAGTTTTTAAAAGGATTATCTTTTAATATCTGTATAAATGAAAATGCTATTGCTTTACTTAATGTTTTAAAACATTTTCTTTTTAATACTTCATTAACTTTTCTATGATATCTCCAAGTAAAACTATAATTACCACTTTTATTTTTTGTTTTAGCATTTTCAATCCAGTAAAATCCTGATGTATTTTTAATTCTTATTTTTGGTTTTGAAAGTTTGTAATTAGCATTACAAGCTCTACATAATGTTTTTCTGTATTCTCCAGTTATATGGTCGTGATCTAAACATCTTTGATTTTTAAATTGAATTTTATTAAATTCAACATTACATAATTCACAATTATTTATACTCATATGTTTATGATATAATTCATTATAATCATTACTGATAACGCCACGTCTTTTCCAATTTTGTATTGTTTCATTTTTATGGTATCTTTTTTTCATAATCAATAATCCCAATTTATTTATTTAAATTAAATTAATTTCAAATTTTTAAGTAAAAAAATAAATCTAATAAAAAATATAAATGGATAATGATTCAAAAAAACCAGTTATTAAAATGATGACTAATGTAAATACAATACTGAAAGAAATACTACAAGAAGTATCTGAATTAAAAAATGAAATTAATGATATAAAAGAGCAATTGAATGAAAAAGATTTTGAGAAAGTAGAAGAGGTAGATAAATCAACTTGGTTTTTTTAATTATCAAATATCTCTTTTAGAATCTTGAGTTTAGGGTCATTATCACTAATCCTTGCGTTTATCTTATTTTTAATCCAATCGTCTTTTGGAATTGTATTATCGTTATGTGAAACACACACCATACAATTTTGTATATCCAGATTAACACAGGCTTTCTCATTAAAATCTATTAGTTTTGCTCCTTCTCCTTGAGAGCTCTTTATAAATCCACCCATACTTCTAACATATTTTTTATTAGAAGCAAGAGTAGCCTCATGAACTTGTCTAATAGCATTACATCTTAAAGCACTCATTTGATAATCTTTGAATGGAAATATAAATAACATAGCATTACTACCACATATTTTTGCGTTATATTTTTTCATCATATGCTGTTGATATATTAGATATTGAGACATATAAATATCATCATCATCCATAAATGAAAAGTTCTTATAAGTACACTCTTTCATTAATCTATTTCTTTTTTCTCCAATACTCAAATGTTTCTTTGGATCATATACATACTTTAACTTTATAGGTTTTATTTGTTCTTGAACTTCATCTATTTCTAATTGATTACTGAATAATGGATTTGTAGGGTGGTCATCTATTATGAACCATTCAAGCTTTTTCTTATCATATTCAAAACCAGTAACATTACATATCATTAGTTTCAAAAATCTTTTTCTGTTCCAAGTAGGAGTTAGTATAGATAGTTGTGGTAAATCTTCAAACTTCAAACAACATTGTTCTTCTTTTTGAAATGTTTCTTGTCCTTGTTCTTCCATATATAATATAATATAGATTTTAATTTAATCTTTTAACTGCTCCATCAAATATCTCTTTATCTTTTTCAATACCAATAAAATTTCTATTCATATTCTTACAAGCTATACCTGTTGAACCAGAACCCATTGTTGGATCTAATACAACATCTCCTTCTTTAGAATAATATTTTAAAATCCATTCCATTAGTGCAACTGGCTTCTCAGTTGAATGTTTTCCCCTTGTTGATTTAATTTCTAACATTGTTGTTGGTAGTGGTGGGTCGTATATGGGGTCGTCTCCTTTCTGTAGGTGTCTTGGGTTCTTATATAATTTACCATTCTTAAATCTTTCTTTCGCATCATAAACATCTAGTTTTTCTTTAACAACTGATACTGGTAGTGGTGGGTCATATCTTGGTTCTCCTTTTCTACCTTTAAAATCAATCTTCTTTTCTAAATATTCTTTATCATATATTTGTTCTTCTTTATTATTATTATCTATTTCTTTAACAACTGATACTGGTAGTGGTGGTTCATATTGAGCTTGGTCGCTCAATCTTAATATTGGTTTCTTTCTTTTTTCAGTATCATATGTGTTTGTTCCAAGTTTTGTATCTTTTATTATTTTTGGTTCTGGTGGTTCTTTAACAATTGATACTGGTAGTGGTGGTTCAGATTCTTTTAAAAATTTATGTGTATGTGAAGATAAATCATAAAAAGGT